>Ga0187892_10001102_pt1 | contig 65052 bp, 57 predicted proteins | sample MA1701073metaG_FD_139345 | JGI IMG/M metagenome (GOLD analysis project Ga0187892, IMG submission 139345) | Bio-ooze microbial communities from a basaltic lava cave in the Kipuka Kanohina Cave System on the Island of Hawaii, USA - MA170107-3 metaG ... | reverse complement strand
GTCCCAGTGGTCCACGAACCACACCAGCCGCCTCACCCGCCGGGGCAGGACGATCTGGTCGCCCCGCGTCAGGATCATGGTGGCGGCCGACTGGGGGGCGTAGAAGCCCCGGGGCGTGTCCCCCACCGACAGCTGATAGATGGCGTAGCCCGGCAGGTAGAACATGGCGTGACGCAGCCAGGGGTACGAGCGGCGGTTGCCCATCTCCGTGATCAGCACGGTGTCGGCCGGTCCGTAGTCGGCGCGGATCGCCTCGACGTAGGTGCGGATCACCGCCTCGTGCTCGCGGAGAGCGGCCGCCGTCCGGCTCATGATCCACTCGTTCAGCTCGCTCCGGGGGCGGAAGCGCCAGCCCTCGGGCTCGGGCCGGCTGTAGTCGCGCGGGGCGGGCCGCGCGCTGACGAAGAAGGCCGTGTTGATGAGCACGAGCGGCACGAGCGCCGCCAGCGTGAGGGCCCAGCGCCGCTCGGGACGCGGCGGCCGTGCCGACCCCGCCGCCACCGTCTCGACCAGCGCCCGCGCCAGCAGGATGACGACAGCGGGGAGGAACGTGAGGACGTAGCCGGCCTGGCCGAAGTGGCCGAGGACGTAGAAGACGATGGGCGGCACGATCCACAGCAGGAGGAACCAGCCCTGGGTCCCCCAGCCGGCCCGGCGGACGGAGCGCGGCAGCAGGAGGAAGGCCAGGGCGAGCGGACCGAGCCCCACCAGCATGGACTCCAGGAGGTAGCGCGCCTGGGCCAGGAGGACGGCGAGCGACCCGCCGAACACCGAGGTCGGCAGGACGACCGAGCCGTAGAGCTGAAAGGACGCCCGCGCGTAGGCCCCCACGCCTCCGGTGAGCCAGAGCATGGGCCCGAGCCACACGAGGATCCCGGCGGCGAGGAGGCCGCCGGCCCGCAGGAGGTCGCGCCGCGAGGCGGCGCCGCGCCAGGCCGCGACCAGCCAGAGCGGCAGGAGCAGCACCAGCACCGATGGCCGGAGCCCCCCGACCAGCCCCACCGCCACCGCGCCCCGCTGGAGCCGCCGGGCGTCGCCGCCCCACGCGTGCCAGGCGTACCACGCCACCAGCGACGCCCCGAAGGCCTCGCCGGCGTAGGTGAGCCCCACCGAGCCGTAGAACCAGAACAGCGGGCTCACGGCGAGCAGCGCCGCGGCGGCCACGGCCGTGGGGCGGTCGAAGAGCGCCCGGGCGAGCCGGTAGACCAGGAACGTGGTGCCGGCGCTGAACAGCATGGCCAGCGCCACGTAGGCCATCGCCGGGTCGCCGAGCCAGCCGTGCAGCACCTGGCCGAGGGCCACGTAGAGCAGGTACCCGGGCGGGTGGGGCTGGTGCTTGGCGACGTCGAACTCCCGCAGCGCGAGCGCGAACTGGACCGCGTCCCAGTTGTAGAGCATGCGGGCGCGGTAGGGCCAGCGCGAGATCAGCGTCAGGACGGCGAGGCCGAGCGCCAGGGCGAGGTCGGCGTGGCGACCTCCCCCGGCCACCAGGGCGTCCGGGCGGAGGCGGGAAGCGGGGCTCAGGAGGCCTTCTTCTCGTCTTCCTTGCTGGCGGCCGAGGGCGTGTCGTCCTTCTGGACCTCGTTGATGCCCTTCTTGAACTCCTTGACGCTGCTACCCAGGGACCGCGCCAGGTCGGGGAGGCGGGAGGCGCCGAACAGGACGAGGACGATGACCAGGATGATCAACAGCTCCTGATAGCCCAGACCGAACATCGCGCAGCTCCTTTCCTGAAGCGATCTTACCCTACGCGCGGGGGCCGGGGTTGTCAACGCGCCGGCCCCGGGCGGGCGGCGGCCCTACGCGCCCCGGAGCACCCGCACCTCGCCCTGCCGCACCGTGACGCGCTGGGCGTCGAAGTACTCCAGGAGTGGAATGGCGTACTTCCGGCTGACGCCCAGGAGGTCCTTGATCCCGGCCGGGCCGATCTCCCGGCGGTCCCGGAGGTACCCCACCATCCGCTCCTGGATGTCCCGGAGGGCGTCGGCGTGGAAGTAGAGCGACTCCCGGACCCGGACGAGCTTCCGCTCGGCCACCAGGAGCTGGAACAGCTCGTGCCGCTCGTTGCCCTTGACGCCGAGCCGGGCGAGGGCCTCCTCGGGGCTCGGCGGCGCGGCATGGGCCTCCCGGTAGTCCGCCTCCACCCCGCTCACGACGCGCTGCTGCTCGGGGGTGAGCCGGATGGCGTGCGAGGCGAGACGGACCTGGTCCCGCTCGCTCCGGACCACGCCTTCGGCCTCGAGCCCCTGGAGCAGCTGGGCGAACACCCGCTCCTGGGCGTGGCCGGCGCGGCTGCGGAGCTCCTCGCGCGAGATCCCGGCGCGCAGCGGGTTGTCCCGGTGGAAGGCCTCCAGCAGCAGGAGCGTCTGGGAGCGGAGGCGGTCGCTGGCCTCGCGGTGGAGGTACCACTCGCGGTCCACCGCGATGGCGGACCCGGAGGCGGTGAGCTGCTCCAGGAGCTCGCGCAGCCGCTCGGGGCCGAAGGGGGTGCGCGCGCGCAGGTCGGCCGCCCGGGCCCCGGCGGGGCCCGCCTGCTTCAGGTGCTCCTCCAGCACCTCGTGGGGGGCGCCGTGCTCGAGGAGCCGGAGGTGGGTGACGAGGGCCGGCGCCTTCCGGCGGAACCGGGGCGGCGCCACGTCGAGCAGGATGCCGCCCCCGATGGTCACGATGGGGGAGTAGGAGCGAATCACGAAGCGGTCACCGGGCAGCGCGACCACCGGCGACTCCAGCCGGAGCCGCGCGTAGGCGGCCTCGCCCGGCGCGAGCTCGGCCCGGTCCACCAGCAGCACCCGCGCCATGGCCTCGAGCGTGCCGACGTGGACCCGCACGCGGCCGCGGGTCTTGAGCGGGCGCGCGGCGTCCGGCAGGAGCTCCACCGTCGCGTCGGCCAGGAGCGTCGCGACGAGCGCGGCCGGCGGCGCCAGCACGTCTCCGCGCTCGATGGCGGCGCGCTCCACGCCCTGCACGTTCACGGCCGTCCGCTGCCCGGCCGTGGCCCGCTCGACGCCCCGGCCGTGGACCTGGAGCCCCCGCACCTTGGACTGGACGCCGCGCGGGTAGACCTCGACCCGGTCGTCCACGCCGAGGGCGCCCGCGGTGAGGGTGCCGGTGACGACGGTGCCGAAGCCCTTCACCGTGAAGACGCGGTCGATGGGCAGCCGGGCCGTCTGGTCGACGGCCCTGGGCGGCACCGCCCGGGCCAGCTCGCCGAGCGTCCGGCCCAGCTCCGCCACCCCCTCGCCCGTCCGCACCGACACGGGCAGGATGGGGCGGCCGGCGAGGAAGGTGCCCTCCAGGAGCCCCCGCACGTCCTCCCGCACCAGCTCCATCCAGTCGGGCTCGGCCAGGTCCGCCTTGGTCAGCGCCACGAGGCCGGTCTTGATGCGCAGGAGCTGGCAGATGGCCAGGTGCTCGCGCGTCTGGGGCATCACGCCCTCGTCCGCGGCGATCACGAGCATCACGAGGTCGATGCCCCCCACGCCCGCCAGCATGTTCTTGACGAAGCGCTCGTGGCCCGGCACGTCCACGATCTCGATGGTGACGCCCTCGCCGGCGAGGAACGCGAAGCCCAGGTCGATGGTGATGCCGCGGGCCTTCTCCTCCGGGAGCCGGTCGGTGTCGGTGCCCGTGAGGGCCTTCACCAGGGAGGTCTTGCCGTGGTCGATGTGGCCGGCGGTGCCGACGACGACGTGCTTCACCACGCCGTCAGAGCGAGGCGAGGCGGCGCGCCAGGGGGACGACGTCCGCCGGCCGCACGGTGCGGCAGTCGAGCAAGAGCCGGTCGTCCTCGATGCGCCCGAGCACCGGCGGCGACCCGGCCCGCAGCGCGGCGTCGAGATCCGGGGCCGGCCGCCCCGCGCCGCCGAGGGCCAGCGCGGCCGTCGGCAGCTCCACCGTCGGCAGCGCGCCGCCCCCCACCTGGGAGCGCGTCTCCACCACGTCCGCGGACAGCGCCCGCGCCCGCTCGGCGGGCAGCCGGCGCAGCACGGCCCGCGCGCGCCGGCGGATGGCGGCCAGGGGCTCGGTGAGCATCCGGAGGGTGGGAACGGTCTCGAGCGCGGTGCCGGCCTCGTAGGCGTAGAGCGTCGCCTCGAGCGCGGCCACCGTGAGCTTGTCGATGCGCAGCGCGCGGTTCAGCGGGTTCCGGGTCAGCCGCTCGACCAGGTCCCGGCGCCCCACCACGATGCCGGCCTGGGGGCCGCCCAGGAGCTTGTCCCCCGAGAAGGTGACCAGGTCCACGCCGGAGGCCACCACCTCCGGCACCGTGGGCTCGGGGGGGAAGCCGTGGCGGGTGAGGTCCACGAGACAGCCCGACCCCAGGTCCTCCATGACCGGCACGCCGCGCTCCCGCCCCAGCTCGGCCAGCTCCCGGCCCGTCACGGCGGCGGTGAAGCCCATCACCCGGTAGTTCGAGGTGTGCACCTTCAGGACGAGCGCGGTCTCCGGCCCGATGGCCTCCGCGTAGTCCTTCACGTGGGTGCGGTTGGTGGTCCCCACCTCCCGCAGCACCGCCCCCGAGCGCCGCATGATGTCGGGGATCCGGAACTCCCCGCCGATCTCGATGAGCTCGCCCCGCGACACCACGACCTCCTTGCCCCGAGCCAGGGTCTCGAGCGCCAGGAGGACGGCCGCCGCGTTGTTGTTCACGACCAGCGCGTCCTGGGCGGCGGTGAGGCGCCGCAGGAGGGCCTGCACGTGACTGTAGCGGGAGCCCCGCTCCTTCCGACCGAGGTCCAGCTCCAGGTTGGAGTAGCCGCCGGCCACCCCGAGCAGGCGCTCCTGGGCCAGGGGGGACAGGAGCGCGCGGCCGAGGTTGGTGTGCAGCACGACCCCGGTGGCGTTGATGACCGGGGTCAGCGAGAAGAGGCCCGCCCGCCGCGTCTCGGCGACCACGCGCTCGGCGAGGGCGCCGGCATCCGCGACCTCCCCCGCTCCCGCCGCCAGGACGCGCCGCCGCTCGGCCGCCAGCACCGCGCGCACCGCCTCCAGCGCCCGGCCCCGAGGCAGGCCCCGGAGCGCCTCGTGCCCCTCCAGCCGGGCCAGGAGCGCGTCCACGGACGGCAGGGCCCGGAGGGCCGCCGCGACGGCCCCGCCGTCACTCCGCGGCAAGCTCGGCCTCCACGCGCTCGCGCACCCGCGCGATGACCTCCTGCGCCTCCATCCGGAGGGCCTCCGAGCGCCCGCCCTCGGCGAGCCGGGCCCGCAGCCGGCGGACGGCCTCCTCGGTGAGCCCGGCCCACAGCTCGTCGAGGTCCCGGCGGGTGAGGCCCTGACCGCGGAGGGCGCTCGTCCACTCGCGGGCCAGGTCGGCCAGCAGGCGGTCGCGCTCGCGGGCCAGGCGGCGCGCCCGGCGGATCAGCTCCGGCAGCCGCGCGGCCACGGCTAGCGCGGCTCCCGCAGGATGCGCCGCACCGTGTCCACCAGGTTCGCCTCCCAGCGGCCCGTGGACACGCAGCGGAAGACCTGGTCGGTCTTGAGCCGGCCGGAGTCGCCCCGGCGGTAGGCCTGCGTGCGCATGTTGGCGTTGACCTGGATCTCCGTGGTGCTGTTCCGCGCCGTGGAGACGAAGACCGTGAAGGCCACGAGCGCCTCGCCCTCGATGGGGACGTCGCCGAGCCGGCCGCAGTCCGCGTACACGCCGACCGGCGTCACGAAGTCGTCGGAGGCGATGATGCCGGAGTCGCGGGCCACCGTGCGCAGCGGCACGTTCTCCACGGCCAGGGCGCGGATGAGCGCGCCCCAGGTGGCGTCGAAGTCGGCCGGGGCGTGCTGCCGGTAGGGCGGCAGCCCGAGCGGCGACACGAAGGGCTGCGCGCAGCCGGTGAGCCAGACCGCGCTCAGGACGGCCAGGGCCGGCCATGCGGCGGCCGCGGAGCGTGGCCTCGCCATGGGCCCGATTCTACCGCTTGTGATGGTCGATCCCGCGGTACGCCCGGATGAACCGCACGATCCGGGACTCGTCGAACTCGTCGAAGGCGTCGACGCGCGTCCACGCCGTGAGCGCGATGCGTCGCTTCATGCCCGGATAGGGGGCGAGGACCACCTGCTCGTGGTAGCGGCTCACGATGGCCTTGAGCTTGTCCACGAGGTCGGGGCAGCCCGCCGGGCAGTCGTACTGCACCATGACGCCGCCGTCCTCCAGGTTGTGCACCTGGAGCTCCTTCTGGATGGGCTCGGTGTGGATGCCCCAGGGCGCCAGGTACGGCAGGTGGGGACCGGAGGTCGGGGGATCGGAGTTGTACTCGACGGTGCGCTCGGAGGCCAGGTTGACGTGCAGGTTGCCCTGGTCGGGCAGCTCTGTCCCCGGCGGCACGGCGAGCGAGTACGCGAAGTAGCCGGCCCCCGCCGACAGCGCCACCGCCCCGACCCCGCCCGCCATCCACCACCGCCAGCGGCCCCGGCCGGCGCCCGACGTCGCGGGCTTCCCCGCCCCCGGCCGCCCGTCCTTGGTCTCCCGCTCCGCGCGCCCCCTGGTCCGTCCCGGTTGCCTGGTCGTCGCCATCCGTCCCCTGCCTCGTCGTCCGTCGTCGCTGGCGGAAGCGTGTGGGAGTCGAACCCACCTCGAGCTTGTCTAGAGCCCGACACCGGATTTGAAGTCCGGGGCGTGCACCGGCGCCGCAAACGCTTCCGTCTCGCTAACTGCCCGTCGAATCAGCGGGAAGAGTGTACCACCGGGACCGCCGCGAGGCGGCAGTGTCACCAGGAATGTAACCATCTCCACCGAGGAGAATAGGGATTCTCGACACTTGCGAGCGCTGAGCGCGGCGCCGGACGAAACATCCGGTGCGCCCCTCGACAGGCCCATGAGAACACGCTTGTACGGCCAGATCGTGTCGACGGCGAGGAGGTCGACGATCTCCTCGTAGCGCTCCGCCCGGTAGAGAGCGCTCAGGCACGCCGACGTCCCGTGGAAGTGCCCCCGGAGGTTCCGGTCGGGGCTGAGCGCGAGGCGCGTGATCCCGACCAGGCGATCCGCCCAGGCGCCAGCGACCTCGCCCGACTCGCAGAGATCGCCCCAGTGGTCGGCGAGCCGCTCGATGAACATGACCGCTCCCGCCCCGGCCAGCACCGGATCCCGGCGCGCGATCTTCTTGATCTCGGCGACGGCCTCCTTCACCCGCCGGATCGCGGGCTGGGACGTCCATCCGAAGGCGTGGCGCCGGAACCGCGCCTTGAAGGCCCACGCGTGGGGGTGCACGGCCCGTCAGTGTATCCATTCTTGGGCATTGGCGCACGGTCGTCCGCGCGGTATTCAACGCAGAGAGAGTGTGCGGAGCGGACCCGAATCCAACGGACCATGAAGCTGCGATTCGACCGAGGCACCATCCTGCTGACGGGCCCACCCGAGCGGCCCGACCTCGCCGGTGCGCCAGGCGTGGTCTGGGATGCGCGCGTAGGTGCCCACCGCACGCCCGCCATCAGGTATCCCGCGCTCAAACGTTGGCTCGTCGAGGGCAAGATCCCGTTCCAGGACATCGCCCCGCCGCTCCGGCCAGCCGGGGCGGACTGGTCAAGCGTCGTCGACCTCCGCCCCTATCAGGAAGCGGCCCTGGCCGCCTGGGAGCTCGGCCACCGCCGAGGCGTCATCGCGCTTCCCACCGGGAGCGGCAAGACCCGGCTCGCCCTCGCCGCCCTGCAGCGGACGTGCCTCAGCGCCCTGTGCCTGGTCCCGACCCGCGTTCTGGTCGATCAATGGCTTCGGGAGATCGGCACGGTGCATCGCGGCCCCGTCGGGTGCTATGGCGACGGCGTGCGCCAGCTCCATCCGCTGACGGTGGCGACCTTCGAGAGCGCGTATCGCCACATGGCTCACCTCGGAGACCGATTCGACCTCCTGATCGTCGACGAGGTCCACCACTTCGGCGGCGGCCTTCGTGACGAGGCTCTCGAGATGGCCATCGCCGGGACGCGCCTCGGTCTCACGGCGACTCCTCCACGGGGTGCCGCCGCCACAAGGCTCGACGAGCTCGTGGGGCCGACGCTGTTCGAGCTCACCGTGGCCGATCTGGCTGGCGGCTTTTTGGCCAGCTTCGACGTCATCACGCTCCACCTGGACCTCAGCCCGGAGGAGCGCACCACCTACTCGGGCCTGAGGGGCGTGTTCCAGAGTGTCCACGGCGAGTTCCGCCGCACAGCCCCGGGCGCGACCTGGCTGGACTTCACCGTGCACGCCGCGCGCACCCCGGAGGGCCGCCGGGCCCTGGCGGCGTGGCGCCAGATGGGACGACTCGTGACCTTCACGCACGCCAAGCGCCGCGCGCTCGCCGCCCTGCTCGAGCGTCACCGCCTCTCCCGGGTGTTGATATTCACCGCAGACAACGAGACGGCCTATGCCATCGCGCGCCTGCACCTCGTCATGCCCCTGACCTGCGACATCGGCCGCCGAGAGCGCGCCGCCGTGCTCGAGCAGTTCCGACTGGGACACCTCCGCACCCTCGTGTCGGCCCGGGTCCTCAACGAGGGGCTCGACGTGCCCGACGCCGACGTGGCGGTGATCGTCGGTGGAACCCTCGGAGAGCGCGAGCACGTGCAGCGGGTCGGTCGGCTGCTGCGACCGAGCGAGGGCAAGCGCGCCATGGTCTACGAGCTCGTGACGCGCCACACCATCGAGGTCGGTCAAGCGCGCCGGAGGCGCCAAGGGCTTGCGGCCCGCGCGCCCGCTCAGCTATAGCGTGACGGCCCGTCAGGTGGTGCCGCACTTCCTCGGGGAACACGACCACCCGTGGTTGCGCATGCTCCTCGAGGAGCATGCGCGATTCATCGGGCGACCACGGCGTGAGCTCGAGGCTCGGCTCCGTCAGCCGCTCCCCGGCGAGACTCCCCCTCGAAAGCTCGAGCTGGCCACCCAGGTTCTGGACAGGATCCAGCACAGCCGGCCCACGGCCGCGGTTCCCCCCAGGCAGGCTCGGGCGCTCGTGTTCATAGAGGCAGCCCGAATGCCCGCCTCTCGCGAGACGGTGCTCGGCAAGGTGGCGAACTCGCTGGGCGTCACGGCAGCCGACCTGAACGACGCCCTGTTCGCCGACCTCCCCGGCGAGCGTCTCGTCGGGGCGCCGAGCTCGCCCCTCTCTGCGGCGGAGCTAGCGCTGCGGAGCAACCTTGCCCTGGTGCAGGCGCTGCTCTTCCGCGCCACCGCCGTGACGGTCGAAATCGAGGGGAACACCCGGCTCCTGGTCCGTCACGCGAAGTGGCGGGGGCTGATCTGCACGATCGCGGAGCGATCCGGCACGACGGCCGCCACCCTGGAGATTTCCGGACCGTTCGCGCTCTTCCGCAACACCCGGCTCTACGGGCGAGCCCTGGGCGAGCTCGTGCCCCTGCTCGCATGGTGTCCACGCTTCCGCCTGCGAGCCGCGTGCGACTTCGAAGGGCGACGCCTCGCCCTGCAGCTCGGGACCGGCGACCCCATCTTCCCGGCCGCGGCGCCGCGCCAGTACGACAGCCAGCTCGAGGAGCGCTTCGCCCGGGATTTCCGGCGGCGGGCCCCGCACTGGGACGTGCTCCGCGAGCCGGAGCCGATCGCCGCCGACAACGACACGCTGATCTTTCCCGACTTCGCGCTCCAGCACCGCTCCGATCCGACGCGCCGCTGGCTCCTGGAGATCGTGGGCTTCTGGACCCCCGATTACCTGGCGCGCAAGCTCGAGCAGTATCGGAAGGCGCGAATCGCCAACCTGGTCCTCTGCATCGACGAGCGCCGGAACTGCGCTGACGCCGATCTGCCGCCGGGAGCGCTCGTCGTCAGGTTCCGGCGGCGCCTCGACCCCGCCGCCGTCCTGCGCGTCCTCGGCTGATCACCCAGAGTTCCTCATCCGAGCGAGAGGAAGGCCCCCTGCTCGTCCGCCGCGAAGGCGAGCACATCGGCCTGGCGGATACGCAGAATCTGCTCGACCTCCGCCGTGGAGCAGTTGCCGCGCCGGATCCACACGACCTTCGGAGGGTGTCCGAGCACGAAGCTGCGCTGGTGGAAATCCGCATCCTTGGAGACGATGGCGAACCCGTGCGCCGCGGCATAGGTCCAGACCGCGTCATCGCCGGCGGCCTGCAGGCCAACGTCGCGGACATGCGTCGATCCGGGATAGAGCGCCGTCAGAACTCCGGCCAGCCGGGGCGAGAGGTTCTGGTCGAGGAGCAGCTTCACTCGAGCGGGATCGAAACGAGCTTCCGTTCCCGATCCGCCGCGAACGCGAGGCAGGCGCGGATGTCTTCGGGGGTAAGGTCGGGGAAGTCCCGGAGGATCTCGCTCTCAGACATACCCGAGGCCAGGTACTCGAGGACGTCGTACACGGTGATCCGCAAGCCGCGGATACACGGCTTGCCGCCGCGCTTGCCCGGCTCCATGGTGATCAGCTGACGGTAATCCACGGGGTCAGGGTACGTCGGCCGGCACCCCAGGTCAACTTCGACGGGGCCCACCGCGTGACAGCGTTCGCGAACTGAGACGGCGTGGGTGTGTCACCAAGGATGTAACCAACGGCGCGCACCGGCGCGCATTGGCGTGCACTCCCGCGCACATGATCGCCCGGAAGCCCATGCGCCGAAGGCTCCGACCCGATTGAGCGAAGCGCGCTTCACCCAGGAGGATTTGAAGTCCGGGGCGTGCACCGGCGCCGCAAACGCTTCCGTGGGGCTAACTGCCGTTGGATTCAGCGATAGGAGTGTACCATCACGATCTTCCGGGGAGGACGCGTCTGGGGCGCCCCCCGGCGCGGCGCATCGCGGCCGGCACGGCGCGGCGACGGCGCACGCCCCGCGATGCGCGGCACCCGCGGCGTCCAGATCGGGACCAGGGACGGGGCCGCCATCGGCCACCGCGAACACCGACGTCGCCCCGAAGGTGCCCCTGCCGTTGCCGGGGTCGACGAGCCGGCTCGCTCGTCGCGCGGGTGGCGGCGGTATCCTGTCACCCGATGGCCCATGCCCTGACCGCGGCCCGACTGCTCCTGGCCCTGCCGTTCGCGGCGGCCATGGCCGGCCCCGAGCCGGGTCACGGGGCGTGGGCGGCGCTCCTGCTGGCGGCGGCGGTGGTCACCGACGTCCTGGACGGGCCCCTGGCGCGGCGGCGCGGGACCGCGTCCGCGACCGGGCGCCTCTTCGACCACGCGGCGGACGCCCTCTTCGTCGTGAGCGGTCTCGCCGGCGCCGCGCTGCGCGGCGCGGTGCCGTGGGCCCTGCCCGTGCTCGTGGCGGCCGCCTTCCTGCAGTACGTGATCGACTCCTACTGGCTCGACGGCGCGGGCCAGCTCCGCCCGAGCCGGCTCGGCCGGGTCAACGGCATCCTCTACTTCGCGCCCCTCGGCGCCGACGTGCTCGTGCGGCTCGGGCTCGCCCCGCTCCGGCCCTGGCTCGTCGGGCTCGCGTGGGTCCTGGTCGCGAGCACCGTGCTGTCCATGGGGGAGCGGCTCGGGCGATCGCTCAGGGCGCGGCGGCGAGGAGCGCCCGCGTCGCCCGCCGGAGGAACACGAGGCCGACCGCCGCGTTGAACAGCACGAAGAAGTTGTGCTGGACGAAGCCGAAGGCGGTCATCTCCCCGGGCCGGTCGGGGAAGAGGACGACCCAGAGGACGATGGCCACCGAGTGCATGGGCCCCGGCATGGCCGCCCCGAAGAAGATCACGGGCAGGTAGCCCAGCATCTCCCCGACGCTCACCTGGACGCCGAAGAGCCCGAGGGCGAGCGCGTAGGTCACGGCGGCGGCCAGCATCAGGGGCGAGCGGAGGAGCAGGACGCCCGCGTAGCGCGCCACGCTGGCCCGCCGGAAGGCGTGGAAGATCGGCCGGTCGCGCAGGGCGACGCGCGGCAAGATCCGGCCGGTGAAGAAGAGGTGGAACGCCACGAAGCCGGCGGCGGAGAGCGCCGCGAGCCACGGGATCACGTGGAAGACGGCCGGCAGGCGCTCCCGGTGGAGCGTCACCCCCACCGTCGCCCAGCCGAGCAGGTAGTAGTACTCGCAGAACATGACGAACAGCATGCTCGACGCCACCTCCCAGCCGGGCACGCCGTGGCGCCGGCTCAGGTAGAGGGCGATGGCGCCCTTGCTGGCCTGCTCGTTGACGATCGAGAGGATGTAGGCGCTCGCGCGCACGGGCAGGATGTCGCCGTAGGCGAGCCGCACGTTGAACCAGGTGATGACCCGCCACGCGACGAGGGTGTCGACCAGGAGGAACACGAGGCAGTAGGGCGCCATGAGGGCGAGCCACCGCACCCAGTCCACGTCCTGGAAGATCCCGGCCAGGTAGGGGACGAGGGCCTGCCCCCGGGCTGCCGCCGCGCGCTCGAGGCGCGTGTAGAGGTAGGCGAAGCAGGCGGCGGTGACGAGCCAGGGCGCGGCGTGCTGCCAGAGGGGCCGCCGGCGGCCTGGAGACGGGGCCGGCGGCGGGGCGGCGGCGGGCGGGGGCGGGCTCACGCGGGGGCACCCGGGCCGCGGGCCGGCGCGCGGCGGATCCGGCCGGAGCCCCCGGTCGGCGGTCGCCGCACGCCGACGCCGATCAGGCGGTCAGCATCCGGTGCGTCTCGGGCAGGAACCGCTCGATCCGCAGCCCGTGCGGGCAGGCGCCCAGGCACGGCTGCGCCGCGCAGGTCAGGCACGGGGCCGCCCCCGCCGGGAGCTGGGCGTACTCGGCGCGCGCCAGCGCCGGGTCGCCGTAGTCCACCGCGTACATCCGCGCCCGCAGCACCTGGTCGATGGGCACGCCGGCCGGACAGGCGCCGAGGCACGCCTGACAGCCGTGGCGGCAGTAGGACGTCCCGTTCATCGCCACGTAGCGCCGGAGGAGCGGCAGGTCCTCGCCCGCCGCCGACCGCCAGCCCGAGGCGCCCAGGAACTCGTCGATCCGCTCGCGGCTGGTCATGGAGATGATCAGCGCGTCCACGTTCGGGCCCGAGAGGACCCAGCGGAAGGCGGCCTGGGCGAAGGTGGCGCCGTCCTTCTCGAAAGGCCGCATGTCGTTCAGCCGCGCGCCCATCAGGGTCTTCATGGCGATCACGCCGACCCCCTTGGCCCTGGCCTTGGCCAGCACCCGCGGCAGGTCCGGCTGGCGCGCGATGAAGTCGAACGAGCGGGTGAACTGCTGGTGAAAGGACGGGTCCTGCCCGAAGTTGTAGGCCACGAGGATCACGTCCACGAGGTCGGTGTCCAGCGCGTAGTCCAGGCACTCGATGAGCCGGCCGGCGTGGCCGGACATGCCGGTGAAGCGGATCTTCCCCTGCTGCTTGGCCCGGGCGGTGAACTCGCGCCACTCGGCGTTCTGCATCCGCTCGACCTCGTTCACGGCGTGGTTGAAGTACACGTCCACGTAGTCCGTGCGGAGGCGGCGGAGCGTCCCTTCGAGCGCACCCATCATCTGGTCCCGGCGGTCGCCGGCGCCGGCGTGGGTCTTGGAGGCGAGATAGACGCGGTCCCGCCGGCCGCGCACCGCCTCGCCGACCGTGACCTCCGAGTCCCCGCCCCGGTAGCTGTCGGCGGTGTCGAAGTAGTTGATGCCGCGCTCCAGGGCGTGGCGGACGGTGTCACCCTCGCCGGCTCCGAGGCGGCTCGCGCCGAAGGAGATGTCCGACACCTTGAGGCCGGTCCGGCCGAGGGTGACATGGCGGCGGACCCGGGCCGACGCTCGTCCCGCCGCCTGGGCGGAGGCCGCGGCCGGCGCCAGGCCGAGAGCGAGGCCGGCGAAGGTCGCGCCCTGGAGGAGCTGACGGCGGGCGAGCCGATGATCGTCGTTCCGGTCCGTCATGGCACGGCCTCCCCATCGGGTCCGGCGCCCGACTCACGCCTCCGCCCGCATGGCCATTCGCGTCCGGGTCGCCCGCGGCGTCTCCCGACCAGGCGCCGAGCGGCGACCCCCTTCTTCGGGCACGGTACCGGGCCGGGACCGTCGTGTCCAGCCCTTCCACCGGCGGCCGCCCGCGCCGTTCGGCCGGTCGCTCGACGCGTCGGTGCGTGTTCCCCGCGCCCAAGAGCGGCGGCCACAAGCTGGCGGCCGGGCTGCCATCGCCACCACAGCAGCACGCGGCGCTGACCCGGGTGGCCGGCTGTGTCCAGGCACCGCCGGCACGGCGCCCCCCAACACGCGACTCCGTCATCGCCTGGGCCGGCGCCGACCTCGAGGTCGTCGAGGCGAACGAGGGGAACAACTGCCGGGCGAGCGCCACCCGGATCACGGTGACGCCGTAGGAGCGGTGGGCGGGACCGGCCGGGCCGGTCCCGGACGGAACGAAGCGGGGCGGCCTCTCCGTCGCGCGGAGAGGCCGCCCCCCGACCTCCTGACTACTCTATGCCGATGCTGTCCTCACACTGCAGGCGCGGTCCGGAGTCGTAGTCCCAGAAGGCCGCGTAGGACCCCTCCCGCGAGTAGAAGTCCACCCTGCCGGGGGCGCCCCGCGCCACCGCCGCGACAGACGTGTAGCTGGTCCTCCCTCGAATCCTCGACATCGCTCTGCCCCCCTCTTGACCCGGTGTGGCCCGGTCGCGGCCCCCCCGGCCGTCCGCCGAGAGGCCCGGAGTCTAGGCCTCCGGAAGTCGGTGGGCAAGGGGGATCTTGGGCCTACGACCATGGTTCAGGGGGACCCGAGCTTCCCCTCCCGGGGTGTCGCCCCCGCCCTCCCGGGGGGCGGCGGCTCGGGGGACCGGCGCGCCGGACCCCCGGCCCCCTCCGGAGGGCGACCGGGTGGCCAGGGCGAGGGACCGGCCGGTTGTCGCCACCCGGAGGGCGGGCTATCATCGGCCCTGGCCGGCCCGTCCCGCCGCCCAGGGGCGGCAGGAGACGCGGGCTGCCGCCGCCGAGGGGGGGCCCATGATCGACCTGAACGAGCACAACATCTCCGAAGAGGTCATCCGTCGCTGGGACGGCTGCCCGGACGCGCGCTTCCGGCAGATCATGGCGCAGCTCATCCGCCACCTCCACGACTTCGCCCGCGACGTCAAGCTGACGGAGGCCGAGTGGATGGCGGGCATCAAGTTCCTGACCGCCGTCGGGCACAAGTGCGACGACCTGCGCCAGGAGTTCATCCTGCTCTCCGACACCCTGGGGCTGTCGCAGCTCGTGGTCGCCCAGAACCACAGCCGGCCGCCGGCCGCCACGGAGCAGACGGTGTTCGGGCCCTTCTGGGTTGAGGGGGCCCCGCGCTTGCCCCACGGGGCGGACATCGCCAACGGGGCCAGCGGGGATCCCTGCCACTTCACGATCGCGGTGCGGGACCTCGAGGGCCGGCCCGTGCCCGACGCCACCGTCGACGTGTGGCACGCCGACGCGTCGGGCGGCTACGACGTCCAGGACCCCGCGTGGTCGATGGCCAGCGCCAAGATGCGGGCCGTGTTCCAGAGCGACGCCGCGGGCGCCCTCCGCTTCTGGTCGGTGCTCCCCGCCTGCTATCCGGTGCCCACCGACGGGCCGGTCGGGGACATGCTGCGGGCGTCCCACCGCCACCCGATGCGCCCGGGGCACCTGCACGTGATGGTGCACAAGCCGGGTTTCGACACCCTCATCACCCACGTGTACGTCAAGGGCGATCCCTACCTGGACTCCGACGCCGTGTTCGGGGTCCGGCAGTCCTGCATCGGCGACTACGTCCGCCACGAGCGCGGCCGGGCGCCGGACGGCCGGGTCATGGACCGGCCCTTCTACACGCTCGACACGACGGTCTCGCTGGCCCCCGCCTGAGCCGCCGGACGACCCCGGGGCGCGAGGGCGGGCGGGCCGCCCGATGATCCAACGCGTCGCGCGCCTCCTGCCCCACGGCGCGCTGATCCTGCTGGGCCTCGGGCTGTCCGCGGCCCTGTTCGTGACCGCGAAGCTGGACGGCGACAGCGTGCAGATCCTCGCCAAGGCCATCCGCCTTCACGACACCGGCCACTTCACCCACCACGGCAACACGGCGAGCGTGGTGGGGTTCGTCCCGGGGAGCTTCCTCACCGCGGTGACGGCGGGCCCGATGCTGCTCTGGTTCTCGCCGTACGCGGCGCTCGCCGTCATCGCCCTCCTGCACCTCCTGGCGCTCGGGGCCCTGGCGAGCGCCCTCCGGGACCTGGGGCGGCCCGCCGTCGGGCTCGACCTCGTCCCGATCTTCTGGCTGAATCCCTGGCGGCTCGAATCGCTCCAGCTCAACAGCCCTGCCTATCTCGTGCCCTTCGCGGCGCTCCACCTCTGGACGGCCTACCGGATGCGCGAGCGCTCCTTCGGGCTGAGCCTGCTCCACGCGCTCGGGGTGGGCTTCTGCGCCCAGGTCCACTACTCCTTCGCCATCCTCGCGCTCCTCTCGCTCGTGCTGTGGCGCTTCCGCTTCATGGCCGTGCACGGGGGCGGGGTGGCCCTCGCCAGCCTTGTGGTCCTCGCCAGCCTGGTGCCGTATCTCGTCGAGTACTGGCGCGCGCCCGAGCTCGAGATCCGGCTGGCCCGCTCCGGGAGCGCTTTCGTCGGGCGCAACCTGCTCCTGGTCTACCCGCTCGCCAAGGCCCTCGCCTACTGGGTCCGCTTCGGCTCGACGTGCTTCCCGCGGCCCATCTTCTCCGAGATCGACTTCGCCTGGCTCGGCGACGGGCCCGCCCGGCGGGTCGCCGGCCTCGCCTTCGCGGTGACGGCGTGGCCGCTGGCCGGCCTCACGCTGCTCGCGAGCCTCGCCCTCAACGTCCGGGCCCTGGGAGGCGTGCTCGGGGCCCGGCCGTTCGACCGCACCGTGGACCGGACCCTGCTGCGGCCCGCCGGGCGCCTCGCCCACTACGCCTTCTACATGCTGGCGGCCATGCTGGGGGCGGTGGCGCTGTCCCCGGTGGGGATGGTCCACTGGCACCTGCTCGTGTGCTTTCCCGCCGTGGCCGTGCTGACGACGCTCGCCTTCAACGGCCTGCGCGAGCGGCTGTCGCGGCGGGCGTTCGCCTCGTGCTTCGCGGCCGGGCTGGTCGTCTTCGCCGCCTTCGGCGCTCTGGCCGCCCTCGGGAGCGAGCACCACGCGCTCGGCGCCGACTTCGACGAGACGCTCCGGGCCCTCCATCGGTCCCTGGCCGCGCCCGAGCGCCCGGGGCGCTGACCCGGCCGCCCGGCGCGGGGCGGGGATGGCGGGACGGGAGCCGCCGACCCGACCCCTTGACGCCGATCCCGCCTCCGGCCTACTGTGAGCCCCACCGGCGGGCGCGCCCGCCGGACTCTCCGTCCCCCCCGGAGGCGCCATGAAGGACGGCCTGCGGTTCGTCGATTGCGACATGCACATCATGGAGCCGCCCGACCTCTTCGCCCGGTACCTCGATCCGCGCTTCCGCGAGCGGGTGATCCTCCCGATCGACGCCCACGGGCGGCCGCGGCGCGGCACCATCGTCATCGACGGGCTGCCCACCACGCGCGACGCGGAGCTTCAGCAGTACCGGAAGCGGGGGCGCCCGGCCAGCACCCAGAGCACGCAGCCCCTGTCGGGCTCCCGGCTGGCCGACACCGGCCGCCTGGACTTCGCGGTGGAGCGGGACTACGACGCCCTGGCCCAGGTCATGGCGATGGCCATGGAGGGGGTGGACATCGCCGTGCTCTTCCCGACCACGGGGCTGTCGCTCATCGCCCGGGACGGCCTGGACCCGTGGCTGTCCCTCGGCCTGTGCCAGGCCTACAACAACTGGATCCACGAGTTCTGCCGCCACAGCCCGGACCAGCTCAAGTTCGTGGCGATGCTGCCCGTGCACGACGTCCAGCTCGCCTGTCGCGAGCTGGTGCGCTGCGTCCGGGAGCTGGGCGCGGTCGGGTCCTTCATCCGGCCGAACCTCGTCAACGGCCACTACTGGCACTCGAACTACTGGGATCCGCTCTACACGCTGCACGAGGAGCTGGACGTCACGTGGGGGTTCCACGAGGGCACCGGCGCGTGGTACTCGCACATGAACGTGCTCTACGGCGAGAACCGGTTCTACCGTCACGTGGCCAGCCACTGGATCGAGATGCAGCAGGCCCTCATCGCCATGATCATCGGCGGGGTGTTCGAGTTCCATCCGCGCCTCCGGGTCGGCTTCCTCGAGGCCCAGAACTCCTGGGCTCCCGGCGTGCTGTCGCGCATCGAGTGGGACTACCCGCAGTACCGGGACTCGCACGCCCCCTACCTCGCGCTCACGCCGCGCGAGTACTTCCAGCGCAACTGCTGGGCGGCGGTGGAGGGCAGCGAGCCCGAGATCGAGGCAACGGCGGGCCTCATCGGGGGCGATCGGATGTGCATCTCGACGGACTATCCGCACTTCGACTCCAACTTCCCCAACGTCTCGTCGAACCTCCTGAAGAACGTCCCGCGCGGTATCGCGGCCCAGATCTTCCTGGGCGGCGCGCACCTGTACGGGTTCGGGGATCAGGACTTCGCGAAGGCGGACGCCGCCGCCGCGCGGGCCACGACGGCCGGCGGCGGCTAGGGGACGGAGAGCGCCATGCTGACCCGAGAGGACAACGCGTTCCTGACGCGGACGGGGCCCGGAACCCCGATGGGCCACCTCATGCGCCGGTACTGGGTGCCGGTGGTGCAGTCATCCGAGCTGGCGGCGGGCGGGCGCGTCAAGCGCGTCAAGCTCCTCGACGAGGACCTGGTGGTCTTCCGCGCCCCCGACGGCCGGGTGGCGGTGCTCGGGGAGTTCTGCGCCCACCGGCGGGCCTCGCTCTACTTCGGGCGGAACGAGGCGGCCGGGCTCCGGTGCGTCTACCACGGGTGGCAGTACGACGTGGACGGGCGCTGCGTGGACATGGCCAACGAGCCGCCCGAGTACAGCTTCCAGGACAAGGTGCGGCAGCCGGCGTATCCCTGCGTCGAGCACGGGGGCGTCGTGTGGACCTTCATGGGGCCGGCGGAGGCGACGCCGGGCCTGCCGGCGATGGAGTGGACGCTGGTGCCCGAGACCCACCGCTTCGTGTCCAAGTTCTGGCAGGAGTGCAACTACCTCCAGGCCCTGGAAGGCGGCGTGGATCCGGCCCACATCTCCTTCCTGCACAGCGTCCTGGACGTCCAGGACGAGGCCCTCAAGCGGGACCTGGAGAAGGCGGCGGCCGGCTTCGACTTCGCCGCCCAGCTCGCGCGCGCGCCCCACATGGAGGCGGTGGACACGCCGGTGGGCGTCCTCATCGGCGCCCGGCGCGACGCTCCCGCGGGCCGCTACTACTGGCGCATCACCCAGTTCCTCCTGCCCTTTCATACCATGCCGCCGCCGGACGTGGGCCCCGAAGCCGTGCTCCAGTCGCACGTCTGGGTCCCCGTGGACGACGAGCACCTGGTGAACTGGTGCATCTCGTGGCACCCGAGCCGGCCCCTGACCGAGGCGGAGCGCGCGGGCTTCCAGGCCGGGCTCGGCATCCACGTGACGGCCTACGGCGAGCCCACGGGGGCCGCCTACGGGGACATCCGCCCGCTCGCCAACCGCGGCAACGACCACCGGATCGACTGGGAGGCCCAGCGCACGCGGAAGTTCTTCGGCGTCCAGGGCGTGGGGACGCAGGACAAGGCCATCACCGAGAGCCAGCAGCCGGTCTACGACCGGACGCGAGAGTACCTGGGTCGCGCGGACATCGGGATCATCCGGGTGCGGCGGCGCTTGCTGGAGGCGGCGCGGGAGCTGGCCGACCACGGGACGGCGCCGCCCGGGCTCGACCCGGCCAGCCACCTGATCCGCCCGGCCGCCGCGCTCCTGCCGAAGGACGTGACCTGGACCGAGGGCGCCCGGGACCTCCTGGTGGTGCCGCCGCGCTGACCCGTGGCGGGCGCCGGACGGCCCGGCCGCGGCGCCCGCCCGCCTCCCCTACTTCAGCCGCGGGTCGAGGGCGTCCCGCAGACCGTCCCCGAAGAGGTTGAAGCCCAGCACGGTCACGAAGATCGCCAGCCCCGGGAACAGCGACAGCCAGGCGTTGGCCTGGATGAACGACACGTTGGCCTTGAGGTCCCAGCCCCAGCTCGGCGTGGGCGGCTGCGTCCCGAGCCCGAGGAAGGACAGCGTGGCCTCCACGATGATCGACGTGGCGATGCCGAGCGTCGTCGTGACGATGATGGGCGCCAGGCAGTTGGGCAGCACGTGGCGGAGCAGGATGAGGGGGTCGCGCACCCCCACCGCCCGGCAGGCCTCGATGTATTCCTTCTCCTTGATGGACAGCACGCTGCCCCGCACCAGGCGCGCGTAGATCGGGATGCGCACGATGGCGATGGCGCCCACCACCTTGATGGTGCCGATCAGGCCCGCCGTGGGGGTGAAGATGATCATGAGGATGATGGCCAGGAGGTAGATGGGGAAGGCCAGGATCAGGTCCATCAGGCGCATGATCACGCTGTCGACGCGCCCGCCATAGTAGCCGGCAACCATCCCGAGCGGCACCCCGAGCACGAGGGCGAGGATCACCGACGACACGCCCACCGCCAGCGAGATCCGGCTGCCGTGGATGATCCGGCTCAACATGTCGCGGCCGAGCTGGTCGGTGCCGAGGGGATGGTCCCAGCTCGGGGTCGCGAAGGTCCGGGTCTGGTCGCTGACGACGGGGCTGTGGGGCGCGATGACGTCGGCGAAGAGGGCCACCATCACCAGCGCCACGACGATCCCGGCCCCGACCAAAGCGGTGGTGCTCTTGGCGAGGCGGCGCACCCCGATGGCCAGCGGGGACTGCGAGCGCTCGACGCGCCCCGGCAGGGCGATGCCTACCGGCAGTTCGCTCTCCTGGACGCTCCCCCCCCTGATCGGGCGCTGCTCGACCCCGAGCGAGTCGCTGCCGTTGGCCATGGCTCTCCTCAGGCGTACCGGATCCGGGGATCCAGGAACGTGTAGGTCAGGTCCACGATCAGGTTGATGAAGACGAAGGCCAGGGCCGTGATGAGGGCGAAGCCCTGCACCTGCTGGTAGTCGCGAGCGATGATCGCGTCGATGCCGAAGGTGCCGAGCCCGGGCATGGCGAAGAGCGTCTCCACCACGATGGCCCCCCCGATGAGGAACCCGACCTGGAGCCCCATGACCGTCACGGTGGGGATGAGGGCGTTCTTCAACGCGTGCTTGAACACCACCGGCCGCTCGCCGAGCCCCTTGGCGCGCGCCGTCGTCACGTACTCGGTGCGGATCACTTCCAGCATGCTGGCGCGGAGGAGCCGCGTCAGGATGGCCGCCCGCCCCACCCCCAGCGCGAAGGCCGGCATCAGCACGTGCTGCATGTTGCCCCAGAAGCTGGTCCCGCACACCATCAGCGGGCAGGTGCCGGGCAGGTAGACCCAGCCCGAGCTCGGGAGCAGGCCCCCCATGCCGATCGAGAACACCAGCAGGAGGAGGACGCCGATGAAGAACTCGGGGATCGACACCCCGATCATGGCGGCGGACGTGGCCGTGTAGTCGGCCCAGGTGTTCTGGCGCAGGGCCCCGATGATGGCGGCGGGGAGCGCGATCGCCAGGGCCACGAACATCGAGACGATGATGAGCTCGAGCGTCACCGGCAGGCGAACCCACACGTCGTCGAGCACGGCCCGCCCGGTGAGGATCGAGCGTCCCCAGTCGCCCTGCACGAGCTTGCCGAGCCAGATGAGGTACTGGACGATGACCGGCTTGTCGAGGCCGTAGGTCTGCCGGACCTTCTCGGCGTCCTCCTGGGTGTAGGCGTCACCGAGCAGCGCCACCACCGGGTCGCCCGGGATCGACTGCATCATGAGGAACACCACGAGGGTGATCATCAGGACGGTCGGCACGATCTGGAGCAACCGCCTCAGGATGTAGGTCCGCATCCGCCGCTCCGCGCCGGCCGGCGCCCATCACCGGAACCGGTGATGGGCGCCGCCGACGTCGCGTAGACTCCTTTACGTTGCGCTGGCTACTTGTCGAGCCAGACCGTGCTCCAGTGCACCTCGAACTCCGCGTTGTACGTGTAGCCCTTCACCCACGGCTGCGTCACCATGAAGAAGGGCGAGCCGGAGATGTTGTTCCAGTACATGTTGTCGGCCATGAACTCCACGAGCTCCTTGGCGATGGCCTTGCGCTTGGCGGGATCGGTCTCCCGCGCGTAGCGCGCGTAGAACTCGTCCACCCGGGTGTCGTTGTGGCGCGGGTGGCTCCAGGTGGAGGTGCTGTTGGACAGGTACGCGTTGCTGTCCAGCGTGATGAGCGACAGCAGGTCCTCGACGTACATGTCCCACGGGCCGTCGTTGAGCGTGGTCTGCATCCAGCTCACCTTGTCCACGAGCCGGATGTTCGCGGTCACGCCGATCCGGGCCATCTGCTCCTTGATGACGGTGGCGATGACGTTGAACACGGACTTCTCGGTGTCGGCCATCAGCTCGAAGGTCAGCGGCTTCGACGGCCCGTAGCCCGCCTGGGTCAGGAGGGCCCTGGCCTTGGCCGGGTCGTACGGGCACATGTGGTTGACGTACACGGTGTCCAGGGTGCCGGGCGGGTTCATGCCGACCCACGCCGTGGCCTGGCCCTTGAAGGCGATCTTGACGATCTCGTTGCGGTCGATGCCGTAGCAGCCCACCGCCTTGCGCACGCGCAGGTCGCCGAAGATGGGGTGCGGCGCCCGGTCCTTGGACATGGGCTTGCCGTCCTTGGGCACCGTCACCTTCATCGCCGCCAGCATCGGCGTCGTCTCCTTGCCGGTCAGGAACTGGGCGTTCGGCACCTGCGCCTTGAGCGTGTCCACGTGCTCGGGCGAGAACGAGGCGATGAAGTCGACCTCCCCCGCCTTGAACGCCGCCATCTCCGTCACGGGGTCCTTGATGGTGCGGATCACGACCCGGTCCAGGATGGGCAGCCCGGGCAGGAAGTACTTGTCGAAGCGGTCCATCACCAGGTGCTTGCCCTTGACCCACTCGACGAGCCGGAACGGGCCGCAGCCGACCACGGCCTCCGGCTTGCCCTGCTTGCGATCGTCCACGCTGTACTTCTGGGTCGCCGTGGGCGAGTAGAGGATCAGCCCCGTCCGGTAGGCGGCCAGCATGTGCAGGAAGAAGGCGTAGGGGTGCTTGAGCCGCACCTGCACGGTCTGGGGATCGAGCACCTCGACCGAGTGGACAGGGTCGTAGAACGTCCGCATGCCCGACTTGGTGGCCGGGTCCTTGAGGCGGTCGATGCTGAACTTGACGGCCGCGGCGTCCACCGGGGTGCCGTCGTGGAAGATCGCCTTCTTGAGCTTGAACGTGTAGTTGAGGTGGTCGGCCGAGACCTGCCAGGACTCGGCCACGTCGCCCACGAACTTGCCGTCCGTGGTGATGTTGACGAGGCCGCAGCCGACGTTCATGGCGACCCACATCATCTCGTAGCCGGGGGCCGTGTGGAAGTCGAGGTTGGCGATGTCGTTGCCGTACGACACCCGCAGCGTGCCCCCGCGCTTCGGGGTCTGGGCGCTGGCCGCACTGGCGACCAGGAGAGCCACTACCGTGATCACAGCCGTGGAGAGCAGGACGCGTCTCACGCGCATGGCGACCTTCCTCCTTACCCCCGGGTACGCCGGGGACGCTCGTAGAGAAGTTACCTCGTCAACGTGTCGGGTCCTCCATGGGTTCCGTGCGTGACATCGGTTGGAGCCAGCTTGGTATTAAGCGCCCATGCTACAGCCAAATCCGGCAGGGTACAACACCGAATCGGCCATCGCGGGTCGCTCGCCTGGCGCCGCAGCGCGTCATCTCCCCTCCCTAGAGCTTCAGGTGAGGGTCCAGCCAGTCACGCAGCGCGTTGCCCATCAGGTTGATGACGAGGGTCGTGCAGAAGATGGCCAGGCCCGGGAAGGCGGCGATCCACCACGAGTTGAGCATGTAGACGCGCCCCTCGCCGAGCATGTTGCCCCAGGCCGGCGTGGGCGGCTGGACGCCGAGGCCCAGGAACGACAGGAACGACTCCAGCACGATCACCTGGGCCACCTGGAGCGTGGCCACCACGACGATCGGCGAGACGAGATTGGGGAAGATCTGCCGGAAGACCAGCCGGGAGTGGCCGAGGCCGAGGGCCCGGGCGGCCACCACGAAGTCCCGCTCCCGGATGGACAGGGTCTCGGCGCGGATCACCCGCGTGTAGATGGGCCAGCCGGCGGCCCCCAGCACCGCGATCATGTTGACGAGGCTCGGGCCCAGCACCGCGATCACGGCCAGGGCCAGCAGCACGAACGGGAACGTCAGCATGACGTTGACGAGGGTCATGATGAGCCAGTCCAGCCGGCCGCCGAAGTAGCCGGCGGCGAGTCCCAGCAGCACCCCGAGGGTGGCCGAGACCAGGACGGCGCACACGCCGACCAAGAGCGACACCTGCCCGCCGTAGATCACGCGCGACAGGAGGTCGCGGCCCACCTGGTCGGTGCCCAGCGGGTGCGCGGCGGTGCCCCCGGGCAGCCAGGCGGGCGGGCCGAGCCGGTGGCGGATGTTCACCTGGAGCGGATCGTGGGGGGCGATCCAGGGGGCCAGCACCGCGCTGGCCACGATCAGGGCCATGACGCCGGCCGCGGCGACTCCCCACTTGAGCCGCCACAGCCGGCGCAGCGACACGACCCGCGCCGAGGGCACCGCCTCGGCCGGGCGCGGCCCTTCGAGCGCCACCTCCCGGGGAGCGAGGGCGGTCACGGGACGACCCCGCCCGCCACGGCACGGCGCCTCACGCCTGGACCCGGATCCGCGGATCGATGAAGCCCACGATGGTGTCCACGGCCAGGTTCACCACCACGATGACCACCGCCAGCAGCACCACCGCGCACTGGACCACGGGGAAGTCCTGGGTGCGGATGGCCTCCACCGTGAGCGTGGCGACGCCGGGCCAGGCGAACACCGTCTCGGTGACGATGGCCCCGCCGAGGAGCTGGCCGAACTGCAGACCGATGACGGTGACGACGGGGATGCACGCGTTGCGGAAGGCGTGCTTGACCACCACCAGCCGCTCCCCGACGCCCTTGGCGCGGGCCGTCTTGATGTACTCCATGCTCATGACCTCGATGATCCCCGAGCGCACCAGCCGCATCGTGATGGGGGCGAGGAAGGCGCCCAGGGTGAACGAGGGCATGAGGAAGTGCTGCCAGGTGCCGTAGCCCGAGGCCGGGAGCACCTGCAGGCGGACGGCGAAGATGATGATGAGCATGATGCCGAGCCAGAAGATCGGCATGGCCTGACCGCCCACCGCCAGCACCGTGCAGAGGTTGTCCACGATGGAGTGCCGCCGCAGCGCGGCCACCACCCCGAGCGGGATGGCGATGGCCAGGGCGACCCCGAGCCCCGCGAAGGTGAGGTACAAGGTCGGCGGCATCCGCTCCATGACGAGGCGGAACGCGGGCATGTCCCCGTACCAGGACCGCCCGAAGTCCCCCTGGATGGCCCGGCTCGCGAACTTCCAGTACTGCTCGTAGAGCGGTCGGTCCAGCCCGAGGAGCTTGCGGATGCGCTCGTGCTCCTCCTTCGGCGCCGTCTCCGGCACCATGAGCAGCACGGGGTCCCCGATCACGTTCAGGATGGCGAACGACAGCACGGAGATCCCGATGATGACGACGACGAGCTGGACGACCTGTCGGCCGAGGTAGCGCTTCACGGGCTCGTGGCCGGCGGCGGCGGGCGGGGCGCGGCGCCCCGCCCGCCCGTCTGGGCTGGGCCTAGGACGCCCGCCGGGTCACGATGTACATCCGGTCGATCTCGTCGCGCGGGGCCGCGTAGTTGGCGCGGTTGGAGATGCCCCAGACGCCCCGGAGGCCCCACTTGAACATGTAGGCGGCGTCGTCGTAGAGGATCTTTTGCGCCTTGGCGTAGGTCTCCGCGCGCTTCTTGGGGTCGAGCGTGGAGCGCCCGGCGTGGATGAGGTCGTCGAGCTGCTTGTTGCAGTAGTAGCTGTAGGTCTCGCCGCACTTGAACACGTCGTGCAGGATGGCGTCGGCGTCGAAGATCGAGTAGTAGCCCCACGACCAGTTGAACATGGGGCCCGCCTTGCCCTCCTTGACCTGGGCCACGTACGGGGACGTCTCCCCGATCAGGCTCTGCTTGGCGCGCAGGCCGGCCTTGGCCAGGTCCGCGATGATGGCCTCGTTGGTCTGCGACACCCCGGGCTCCACCGTGGACAGGCCGGTGCGGAACCGGAAGTCGAGGCCGTTCGGGAAGCCCGCTTCGGCCAGGAGCTTCTTGGCCTGGGCGATGTCCTGCTTGTAGGGCTTGAGGCCGGTGTCGAACCCGAACGCCATGGGGTTCACGGAGGTGGCCACGCGGTCCCCCAGGCCGTTGAGCACGTGCTTGATGATGGCGTCCATGTCCACGGCGAGGTTGGCGGCCTTGCGGACCCGGACGTCCTGGAACGGGCTCGGCCCGCTCCGGCCGGCCTGGTCCATCTGCAGGAAGGCCGTGCGCAGGATGGGCGCGGTCGAGGTGCGCGCCTGGCCCGACTTGTCGATGACGTCCATCTGGTCGGGGGGCACCGCCTTGATGATGTCCACGCCGCCCGAGATCAGCTCGGCGATCTGGGTGGCCATCTCCGGGATGACGCGGATGCGGACGTACTTGAAGGCCGGCTTGGTGCCCCAGTAGTCGTCGTTGCGGACCAGGAGGTGCTCCTGCTTGCGCGTCCACTTCACCAGCTTGTAGGGGCCGGTGCCGACGGGGTGCTCCTGCATCCAGTCGTGGCCCTTGTCCTTGATCACCTTCTCGGACTGCATCACTTGCGCGGTCAGCCGCTCCTCGAACAGCGGGTAGGGGCCGTCGGTCTTGAAGCGGACGGTGTGGTCGTCGACGATCTCCACGCCCTTGATCTTGGCGTGGTTGCCGCGCGCGGTGAGCTTCTTCTCCGGGTCGAGGACGCGGTCGAAGGTCGCCTTGACGTCGCGGGCGGTGAACGGCGACCCGTCGTGGAAGCGCACGCCCTTGCGCAGCGACACCTCCCAGGTGGTGTCGTCCAGCGCCTTCCAGGCCACGGCCAGGCTCGGACCCACCTTCATCGTCTTGAGGTCCCGCTCGGCCAGGTGGTTGAACACGTTGTAGCCCAGGATGATGGCCGTCCGCTGCACCGAGTTGGGCGGATCCCAGGAGTCCACGTCCGACTGGAGCGCGTACACCAGCGTCTCCTCCTTCGTCTGGGCCTCGGCGATCACCACGCCGAGCGTCAGGACGAGGAGGAGGAACATGGCGAGGCCGAAGGGTCGTCTCATGGCGCCATCCTCCTTGAACACGGGTGTGGATGCAGGCAGAGAGCGATCGGGCCGCCGGTAGAGGCCCATACTAGCCACGCTCGCCGGGGCTGTCAAACCCCGCCACCCCGCCGCCTACGGCACCACCGCCCGCGTGGCCGTGCGGATCCGCTTCTCCACGTCGGACAGCAGCAGCACGCTCTTCAGGTGGTGCTGGTTGACGTCGAGGTCGGCATAGGTGATGACGCCCACCACGGCCTGGGGCGGCGTCGCGACCGGGCTCAGGGTGAGCCGGAAGCGGTAGCAGACGGTGAGGTCCTCGACCCAGCGGGGCCGCCGCCGCACCCCCCCCGGGGGACTGAAGCCGAACCAGCGATCCTCCGGGGCCGGCGGCAACGCCACCGTCAGGCCGTTGGTGACGGCGTTGTCCGCCACCATCTGGAACCAGGCCGCCGTGCCCTGGAAGGCGAACTCGTCGACGGTCTGGCCCTGCTTGAGCTTGAGGCCGATCTTGTACCGCCGGAACTCGACCTCCATGAGGTAGGCTCGGCGCAGCTTGCGGATCGCCGCCTTGCCGCGGGCGCGGCCGCGGGGCCGGAGGGCGAAGCACCAGACCCCCTCGAAGGTCATCCCGTTGTTCGCCGAGGGCGTCGCCTGCTTGGTCTCCACCGACGCCTCCACGAACACGACCTGGGCCCGTGGTGGCGCGCCCGCCGCCTGCGCACCGCCGAATCCCATTCCCATCGTCGCACCTCCATGCTCCGCGGGCTGACCCCGCGGGCCGCGTGCACTGCGCTACCGGCTCCGCCGCGGAAGCCGGCTCCGCCAGAGATCCATCCCGAGCGCCTGGAGCAGGACGTCGGCAGCGGCGGCCTCGCGTTCGGCCGCCACCCGATCCCCGCCGCGCTCGTGCACCCGCACCAGCCCGGCCCGACACAGGGCCTCGAGCGGCCGCATGCCGAGCTCTCGGGCTATGCCGAGCGCGTCGCCGTAGGCGTCCTCGGCTGGTCCCAGGTCTGGAGGGTCCTGGGCCAGGAGGACCTCGGCCAGGAGCCTGAGCGCCCAGGCCTCGAAACCACGCGCCCCGAGCGTCCGCCGCTGCTCGAGATATCGCCGGGCCAGCGGCAAGGCCTCGGCCGCCCGCCCGCCCGCGAGGTAGGCCTCTGCCAGCGCGCCCGGGCCGGTTCGCCGCTCAACCGGGTCGTCGATGGACGCCGCCTGCCGACCCGCACGCTCGAGCACGGCAAGCGCGTCCTTGGCCCGCCCCGCCAGCACGTAGGCCGAGGTGAGGGGCGGCGCCGCCAACGACGCCAGCAGCGGGATGTCCGCCTCCTGACACAGGTCCAGGGCGCGCTCGAGCGCCGGGACCGCCGTCTCGACGTGGCCCCGGCGGAGCGCGACACCGCCACTGCCCAGGCACGCGTAGACCAGGCTCACGGAGTGCCCCGCCCCCTCCGCGATCGCCTGGCCCTCGCGGGCCACGGCCCCGCCCGCATCGAACTCCCCCACCTCGGCCAGCGACCAGGCCAGACACGTGCGCGAGTAGACGGAGGGGAGCGGCGCCGACCCGAACCGCTCCAGCGCCAGCGGCCCCTGGAGCAGCGCGACGTTGCGGCGCGCCACGTCGATCGCCTGCCGGTAGGCGCCCAGCACGTAGTAGGTGAGGCCGAGCGCCGCGTTGGCCAGGACCTCCGTCTGCAGGTCCCGGGTCTGCGCGGCCAGGACCAGGGCGTGGCGCCCCGTGGCCACCGCCTCGCCCATGTTGCCCATGAGGTGGTGGTAGTTCGTCAGCAGCGCGGAGACCAGCCCGAGCCGCCGCCGGTCGTCGGTCTGGCGCGCCAGCGCGCCGGCCTCGGACAGGTGCGTGAAGACGCGGCGGAACTCCCCGAGGGGCATGAGGGCATACCGGAGGTCGAGGTGCAGGTCGATGGCCTGGGCCGCCGCTGCGGGCGTCGGAGGCAGGCGCCCGAGGGCGTCCAGCGCCTGCTCGAAGTGCTCCACGGCGGCGCGATGGGCCGACCGCGCGAACGCCCGCGCCCCCGCCTCGCGGCCGTGGCGGACCGCGCGGTCCCACATCTCGCCGCGGGCCGAGTGGTAGGCGAGCCGCTCGACCTGATCGGCGGTCGGCTCCGGGTGCATCCGCTCCAGGGTCAGGACGATGCGCTGGTCGAGGAGGCGGCGCCGGTCGGCGAGCAGGCTACCGTAGGCCACGTCGCGCGTCAGGACGTGCCTGAACGTATACGCGGCGGCGGGCGGGCCGGCCACCGCGTAGAGGAACTCGCCCGCCTCGAGCTCGCCGAGCCGCGCCGGCAGGTCGGCGCCGCCGTCGTCGAGCGCGGCTTCGAGCAGGGCCAGGGGGACGTCCTTGCCCACGACGGCGGCCGTCTGGAGCACGAGCTTGCTCGGCGGGGGCAGCCGGTCGATGCGCGCCGCCAGGACGCTCTGCACGGTGGGCGGGACGTCGACGGCCCCCGTCGGGCCCACGGCGCGATAGGCGCCGCGCCGGCCCCCGAGCACGCCCTTCTCCGCCAGGTCCTGCACGCACTCCTCCAGGAAGAAGGGGTTGCCCTCCGTCCGCTCGATGAGCTGACGCTTGATGGGCCGGAGGTCCGGCGCCGCGCCCAGGAGGTCGTCCAGGAGACGCTCGGCCTGGTCCCGCGGCAGGGGCTCCAGCGTCAAGGGGACGTCGTCGTCCCGGCTGGCCCACGCGCGCCGCAGCTCGGGGCGATGGGTGGCCACCAGCAGCACCGGCGCCTCCGGCACCCGGCGCACCAGACGGTCCAGGAGGTCGAGCGTGTCGCTGTCGGCCCAGTGCAGGTCCTCCACCACCAGGCACAGGGGCTGCCCGGCCGCGTGGCCGAGGAGCAGGCGCGAGACCGTCTCCAGCGTCTCGTGGCGGCGCTGCGACGGCTCCAGGCGCTGCCACGCCTCGTCGTCCACCGGCGCCCCCAGGAGCCCCATGAGGGCCTCGCGGGCGGGGGACAGGGCCTCGCCCAGCGCCTCGAGCCGCGCCGTCACGACCTCGCGCATCCGCTCCGGGGGATCGTCCTCCCCCAGCCCGAAGTAGCCCCGCATCAGCTCCACGGCCGTCGGGCTCCCCTGCCCGTACGCGGTGGTGCCGGCCTCCAGGACGCGCCAGCCGGCGGGGAGCCGCGCCGTGGTGAACTCACTCACGAGGCGCGACTTCCCCACGCCGGGCTCGCCCTCCACCGTCACCACCCGTCCCCGGCCGAGGCCGGCTGCGGCCGCTGCGCCCTCCAGGGCGAGGAGCTCGGCCTCCCGGCCGACGAAGGGCGTGAGGGCCCGCGCCCGCGCCGCCTCGCGCCGCGTCCGGGTCGGCCCCACCCCCACCAGCTGGAACACTTCCATGGGCGCGGCCAGCCCCTTGATGGGCTGGAGCCCGAGGGAGCGGACCTCCACGAACCCGGCCACCAGCCGCCGGGTCGCCGGGGTGAGGTAGGTGGTGCCGGGCCGCGCCAGCTGCTCCATGCGGGCGGCCAGGTGCGTGGTCTGCCCGACGGCCGTGTAGTCCATGTGCAGGTCGGTGCCGATCGAGCGCACGACGACCTCGCCGGAGTTCAGGCCGATGCGCACGCGCAGCTCGACGTCGGGCGCGGCGGGCAGGGTCTCCGCGTGCCGGGCGAGCGCGGCGTGGATGTCCAGCGCGGCGTAGCAAGCCCGCACGGCGTGGTCCTCGTGGGCCAGCGGCGCGCCGAACAGCGCCATGATGCCGTCGCCCATCACCTGGTTCACCGTGCCCTCGTAGCGGTGCACGGCGTCCATCAGGCGCGCGAGGACGGGGTCGAGGAGCCCGCGCACCTCCTCCGGGTCGCGGTCGGCGAGCAACTCCAGCGAGCCGCGGAGGTCGGCGAACAGCACGGTGATGTGCTTGCGCTCGCCCTCCAGCGCCTCGCGCGAGCCCAGGATGCGGCGAGCCAGGTGGCGGGGGGTGTACGCCTCGGGCGCCGGGGTCAGGGCGGGGGCGGGCCGGGGGGGGCCGAGGGGCTGACCGCAGGCGCCGCAGAACTTCCGGTCCAGCGGCACCGCGGCCCCGCAGGCGGGGCACGCCGCCTCCAGGCGAGCGCCACACTCCTCGCAGAAGCGCACGCCGCTGCGGTTGTCGAGCCCGCACTCGTGGCACCGCATCGCCCCGTCCCCGTGCCGGAACATAGTCCCCGCCCTCGGGTGAGTCAAGCGCCGGGCCGGCCGCGCGCTTGACTGCATCGGACCCGCTCCCTACACTCCGTTCCGGGGCCCGCGAGCCAGGACACCCGCATGGACAACGCCACGAGCCGGCAGCGCGAGCTCCTCGACCGGCTCGCCGCCGTCGACCCGTCGGTGGTGGTGCGCTGGGACGAGGGACGGGGCGTCGCCGCGTCGGTCCGCGGCACGCTCGAGCGTCCCACCCGCCGCGGGGCCCCCGCGGCCACCGTCGACCGGTTCCTCGCCGTGTTCGGTCCCCTGTTCGGCCCGCCCGATTTGGCTCGCCGCCTCCGGCCGCTCCGGGGCCCGCGCCAAGACGACATCGGGTGGACCCACCTGGACTTCCAGCAGTACGCGTCGGCGGGAAGCAAGCCGGGCCCGCGCGCCGCCGCCCTCGAGGTGTACGGCGGCCGGCTCGCCGCCCACGTGCGGCCCGACGGCGTCCTCGCCGAGGTCCAGTCCGGGTGCTGGCGCGACGTCGAGGTCCCGGGCCGGCCCCGCCTCACCGCCGCCGCCCTCCGGCGGCAGCTGGCGGCCCAGGCGGCGGCGGCGCCGGACTACGCCGAGCTCGCCCGGCGCATGAAGCGGCGCCGGGAGCGCCGCTTCCCGCTCATGCAGGCCCCCCGGCTGGTGATCCACGTCTGGCGCGACCGCTTCCGGCTGGCCTGGACGACCTACGCCTACGTGGCCGTGCCGGGGTCGCCGGATCCCGGCGCGCCCCGCGGGCTCGCCCTCGTCCTCGGCCAGGTCTTCGTCGACGCGGTGACGCGCGAGCAGTTCCTGTTCTCGCCCGCCGGCATGCGCGCGGAGATCCCCGTGCCGGGCACGGGGCGCGGCGTCACCAAGGACGCGGCGGGCGCCTTCGTGCTCCGCCCGCTCAACGTCGTCCGCGTGGACAACACCACCACGCACCGGCTCCGCGACGCGACCCACGCCCGCGACATCATCACCTACGACCTTGCCGCCGACGTGGCCGTGCGGCTGCCCCAGGACATGGCCGACGCGGTCATGCAGGCGCCGCCCAGCCTCGCCGTGTCCGAGACCGCCGGGGGGCCCGACTGGGCCACCGTCGCCGGCCCCGGCGTGCTCCGGCGGGACTCCCAGCAGCCCGAGGTCGACGCGCACTTCTTCGTGCGCGACGCCTACGAGTGGTACGAGGCGGTGTCCGGCGGCCGGAAGGGCTGGGACGACGACCAGTACCCGGTCACGGTGCCGGCCAGCCTCCCCGTGCGGGTGGCCACCCACGTCCACCCGCAGCTCCGCGTGGGCGCCGGCTTCGACTGGGGCCTCGTCAACGGCCAGTGGATCCCGTTCATGATGTTCTGGGACGGTGACCCCGCCCAGCAGTGCGGCGCCCCTGGCGACCGCGCGGTGGATTACCTGGCCGGCTCCCGGAACGTCGTCGGGCACGAGTACCAGCACGGCATCACCGCCTTCTCGTTCATCGACGGGGCGGGCAACCCGGGGCTCGGGTACTGGGGCTGGACGGCGGCGGTGCACGAGGGCCTGTCGGACGTGTTCGGGTGCCTCTTCTCCGACCTGTGGACGTGGGGGCCGGAGGTCTCCAGCGCCGGCCTCGTCGTGCGCAACGCCGCCTTCCCCCGGGACCCCACGAGCTGGGAGAACCGGCCCGGGCCCTTGCCGTGCGGCTTCGGCCACCAGAACCGGGACCACTTCGCCGACCGCGTCGCCAGCCCCACCGGCGACGGGGAGCAGTACGATCACGGGAGCATCCTGGCCCACGCCGCCTACCTCATGGCGGCGGGGGGCATCCACCAGCGGGCGGCGCGGACGCCCGTCCACATCCCGGTGCGGGCCGTCGGCCGCGAGACGCTGGGCGGCCGCCCGGTCTCCCGGGCCGCGCGCATCTGGTACCGCGCCCTCACCTACTACCTGAGCGCCCGGGTCGCCGCCGTCACCGACCGCGCGGACCTGGACGAGCAGATGTTCCGCGACATCCGCGAGGGGTGCGTGGAGGCAGCCGGACACGTCTACGGCGCGGGGTCGGTCGAGCAGAAGACCACCGCGCTCGCCTTCTCCGCGGTGGGCCTGCACCCGACCGACGCCCCCTACGGCGCCGACGTGACCTGCGTGCCGTGGGCGGCCGCCTGGTGGCGCTCGCGCCCGTACCTCGGCGGGCTCTACGCGGGGGCGCCGGATTGGGCCTCCATCGACCTGTTCGTCAACAACGGCGGCGCCTCGGAGTGGAACGCGCTCGTCAACGTCCTGGACGGCGCCGGCCGGCCCACGCACTTCGAGAACACGGTGTACTGCCGGGTGCGCAACATCGGCGACCTGCCCGCGCAGAACGTCCTCGTGGAGTTCTTCTACGCCAAGCTGGGCCCCGCGCCCGTGGCCTGGCTCCCCGTCCTGGACCGGAACGGGGTGGCGCAGACGCTCGTCATCCCGAGCCTCGGAGCCGGCCGGGCGAGCTTCCCGGAGACGAGCCAGGCGAGCCCGCCCGCCGCCGCCGGCGTCAAGTGGGACATCCCACCGCTCCACCCCGGCGAGAGCGTCGACCACTTCTGCCTGAAGGCCCGCCTCACGTGCGCGGGCAACGCCGACCCGGCCGCCGACGACGTCGACGCGTTCGACAACGAGGTGCAGTCGAACATCGCCTACGTCGCCTACACGCCGGCCCGGCTGCGGGGCGTCGGCTTCCTCGTCGGCAACCCGCGCGCGCGGGCGGTGCGGGCGGAGCTCGTGCTCACCGCCGAGCTGCCCGCGGGCTGGCGGGTGGGCCTGGACGACGAGTGGGCGGGGAGCCTCGAGCTTCCCCCGAAGGCCGAGCGCGCGGCGCGGATGACCCTCGAGATGCCGGCCGGCGCCGACGCCGCGCTCGAGCCGCCGCTCGACGGGGTGGTGACGGGCCGCCTCTACGGCCCCCTGGCCGGCGAGTGCCGGGGCGCCCTCACCGGCACCCGCTGGACGGGTGAGCGGCTCACCGGCCGCCTCGCCCTCGAGCTCGGCGCCGTGGGCCACGTCGCGGGCCTGTTCGAGGGGGCGCTCGATCCGGCCACCGGCGCCATCGAGGGGCGGGCGCTGGTGTCCGCCCAGAACGCCGTCACCGGCGACGCCCGCCGGGAGGGGGTCGGGTTCACCGGGCGGCTCCGGCCCTGGCGCCGGGTCCACGTGACCCAGGTCGTCGACGGCGAGGCCGTCGGCGGCTTCACCATCCAGATCCAGGGCGCGCTGCCGGGCGGGCTGGACGCCCCCGCCCTGCCCGGCACGCGCACCACCGCGCACCCCGAAAAAGGAGACCCCATGACCCCCACCGACCCCGTCCCGACGATCCCGGCCGGCGACCGCGCGGCCGTGGTCCGGCAGGACCTGGACAACGTGCTGCATCCGGTGGTGCCGCACCGCCAGCTCGAGGCCGAGCCGCTCGTCGTCGTGAAGGCCCACGGCTCCACCGTCGTGGACGCCGACGGCACCGAGTACCTCGACGCCATGGCCGGGCTCTGGTGCGTCAACGTGGGCTACGGCCGGGACGAGCTGGCCGAGGTGGCGGCCCGGCAGATGCGCAGCCTGCCCTATTACCCCCACACGGCCATGAACGCGCCGGCGGCGGCGCTGGCCGAGCGTGTCAACGGCCTCCTCGGGGGCGACAACCACGTGTACTTCGTGGCCTCGGGCTCCGAGGCCAACGAGGCCGGCTTCAAGATCGCGCGCCAGTACATGAAGCACGAGCACCCGGGCCAGACGCGCTACAAGACCATCAGCCGGTATCTCGGCTACCACGGCACCACGCTGGCGACCCTCGCCGCGGGGGGCATGGGCGACCGCAAGACCAAGTTCGAGCCGCTCGGCGGCAACGACTTCGTCCACGTGGCCGCGCCGTACTGCTACCGCTGTCCCTTCGGCCTCACCTACCCGTCCTGCGAGCTGGCCTGCGTGAAGAACATCGAGGCCACCATCCAGGGCGAGGGGCCCGACACGGTGGCCACGCTCCTGGTGGAGCCGGTGATGAGCGCGGTGGGGGTCGCGGTGCCGCCCGACGAGTACCTGCCCGCGGTGGCCGCCCTCGCCAAGCGCTACGGGTGCCTCCTGCACGTCGACGAGGTCATCAACGGCTTCGGCCGCACGGGGGCCATGTTCGCCCACCAGCACTACGGCGTGGAGCCCGACATCGTGGCCATCGCCAAGGGGCTGGTGAGCGCCTACCTGCCCATCGCCGCCACCGTGGTGAAGGACCGGGTGTTCGCCTCCTTCGTCGGCGAGCCGGCCGAGAACCGCCAGGTGTTCCAGATCTCCACCTACGGCGGGCACCCGGTGGCGGCCGCCGTCGCCCTCGCCAACGTCGACATCATCGAGCGCGAGGGGCTCGTCGGTCGCGCCGCGGAGCACGGCGCCTACCTCCTGGACGGCCTGCGCACGCTCGGGCGGCACCCGTGGGTGGGGGACGTGCGCGGCAAGGGCCTCCTGGCCGGCGTGGAGCTGGTCAAGGACCGCCGCACCAAGGAGATCGTCCCCGCCGACCGGATCAAGGGCGTGGTGGACTTCGCCCGCCAGCGGGGCGTGCTCGTGGGCCGCTCGGGCGGCGGGCGCCACCTCGGCAACACCATCGTGCTGTCGCCGCCCCTGATCGTCACGCGCGCGGAGATCGACCGCATCGTCCGCGTCCTGGACGAGGCCATCGTCGCGCTCGGCCAGGCGCTCGAGGCCGCCTGAGCGGCCGCGCGCCGCCATTTCTCCGCCCGGGGCCCGGGGGCAGCGTTTATCATGAGCGCATGCCCTCGCGCCCCAAGGCCCGCCGCCCGACCCGACGCAAGCCGACGGCCACGCGGAGCGGCCATCGGCGGCGCAAGCCGGCCGTCGCGGTCCCGGTCGACCGCGCTCCCGAGAGCGCCCCCGTCCCCGTCGACCCGCCCGCCCCCGCCGAGGCCGCGTGGGACCTCCCGCCGGAGGCCACGCCGGAGCGGGAGTTCGCCGAGCGCGTCCCCCCGCCGCCGGCCGAGCGTCCCTGGCCCGTCATGCGCCGGGCCGTCTTCTTCGACGTGGAGAACTCGAGCCACGCCCCCTACATCGAGCGGATGGTGCAGCGGCTCGGGCTGGACCGGAACCGGAGCCGCACCGACTTCGTGGCGGTGGGCAACTGGCGGGTCATCGGTCAGGAAACGGCCCGGCTCCTGGCCCGGCACGGCGCCCAGCTGGTGCACAGCGCTCCGGCGGTGGGCGTCCGGGACTGGAGCGACCTGCGCATCGCGGTGAGCGCGGGGGTGTGGCTGGCCGGGGGCCGGCCCGGCGACGTGGTCGAGATCGTGTCGGACGACCGGGCCTTCGACGCCGTCGGCGACGTGGCGGCCGCCCTCGGGATCCAGTTCTCCCGCCTGTCCTACCGTGCGGTGTCGGGAGCGCCGGCCGCGGAGGCGCCGGCCGAGCGCAGGGGGGCCGGGGCCCGTCGGCGCGGGCGTCGCAGCCGCCGGCGGGGCCCGGGCCGCGCCGCCGGCTCGACCCCTCCCCCCGCCCCGCGCCAGGCCGAGCCCCGGGCGTCGGCGCCCGCCCCCGCGCCACCCCCGCCGGAGCCCGCCGCCGAGCCGCACACGGCCCCCCACGACGAGATCATCCACGTGGTGCGCGACCTCATCGAGCGCGCCCAGGGCCGGCCCGTCCTCATCGACACGGTGGCCAGGGAGCTCAAGACCCTGGGGTTCAGCCGGCCTCCGGGCTCCCCGCGGCTGATCACCCGGCTGCGCCGCATCAAGGAGATCGGCGTGAGCGCGACCGGGATGATCTCGCTCACCCCGGCGGCGCGCACCGAGCCGTCGCCGCCCCATCCGATGTGGGTCGGCCTCCCCGACGGAGGAGCCGCCGCGCCGGGCGCCAAGGACGAACAGGCGCCCGGGCCCGGGCCGGCCGACGCGGCCCCGCCGGCGGCCCCGGCCGCCCCCCGCTCCGCGCGCCGCGGGTCCCGCCGCCGCCGGCGGGGCGGGCGGGGCCGCCGGCCCAGCCCCGCCTGATCCCGCCCTCGCCATCGCGCCGGCCCCCGCCCGGCGGCCGCCGGGGACGACGCCCGCTCTCAGCCCACGCGGCGCGCGCCTTCGCCGAGCGCCTGGAGCTTGGCCCGCGCCAGCTCGCGTGACAGGTGCTTCATGCCGCAGTCGGGCGCCGCGACGAGCCGCGGGGCCGCCACGTGGCGCAGGGCGCCCTCGAGGCGGCGCGCGACCATGTCGGGCGTCTCCGCATGGGGATGGCCGAGGTCCAGGACGCCGAGGACCACGGTCTTGGAGGGCAGCGCGGCGAGGATCGAGAGGTCGAGCCGGGGCTGGGCGGCCTCGATGGAGACCTGACGGGCCGCCGAGGCCTCGAGCTCGGCCAGGAAGGAGTACCCGCCCGGCTTCGTGGTCCCGGCCAGCTGGTGAGCGAAGGCGTAGCCGAAGCAGAGGTGGACGCACGTGGGCTTGGCGAGCCCGGCGAGGGCCTGGTCGATGACGGCCACGCCATAGGCGCGGGCGCGCTCCGGCTGGGCCTCGAGGTACGGCTCGTCCAGCTGGAGCACGTCCACGTGGGGCTCCAGCGCGCGTAGCTCCTCGTTCACGACGAGGGCGTAGGCCTGGGCCAGCCGCTCCTCGCTCCGGTAGTAGTCGTCCTGGGCGAGGCGAGCGAGCGTGAACGGCCCGGGCACCGTCACCTTGATCGGCCGGTCGGTGACCTCCCGCAGGAAGCGCACGTCGCGGAGGAACACGGGCTGCGCGCGGCGGATGGGGCCGACCACGCGGGGCACGGGCGTCGGCCGGCCCGTCCGGCTCATCGCCGTGCCGGGGCGGTCGAGGTCCAGCCCCTCCAGCGCGTTGGCGAGCTGGTTGAAGTACGACTCGCGCCGCTGCTCGCCGTCGGAGACGAGGTCGATGCCGGCCCGCTCCATCTCCCGGACGGCGAGCCGGACGGCGTCGTCCTGGGCGGCCTCGAGCAGCGGGCCGGCCACGCGCCAGATCTCGGGCATCCGGACGCGCGGCACCGCGCTCGCCGCGAATCGCTCCCGGTCCACCAGCCAGTCCGGCTGCGGCATGCTGCCCACGACGGTCGTCAAGATGGACACGGGGCCTCCCTCCGCGCGCGAGCCGGCCCGGGGGCCGGGTGATGCCGTCGAGGGTAGCAGACGCGACCCGCCGGACGCCGCCGCGCGCCGATCCCGGCGGCCACCCGTTGCGCGGACCGGACGCGGAGGCTACTCTCGGGAGCCATGCACCACGTGCGCCTCGGCCGCACCGGGCTCCCCGTGTCCCGCCTCTGTCTCGGCACCATGACCTTCGGGCTGCAGTGCGACGAGCGCGCGGCCGCGGCCATCCTGGACCGGGCGGCCGCCGGCGGGATCACATTCCTCGACACCTCCGACGTGTACCCGATGGGCGGCGGGCTGGCCACGGCCGGACGGACGGAGGAGATCCTGGGCCGCTGGCTCGCCGGGCGCCGTCACGACTTCATCGTCGCCACCAAGTGCTTCGGCGCCGTGGGGCCCCACCCCTGGGACCGCGGGCACTCGCGCAAGCACGTGCTCGACGCCATCGAGGGCTCGCTGCGGCGGCTCCAGACCGACTACGTGGACCTCTACCAGCTCCATCACCCGGACCCCGACACCCCCATCGACGAGACCCTCCGGGCGCTCGACGACGTGGTGCGGGCGGGCAAGGCGCGCTACGTCGGCTGCTCGAACTTCCCGGCCTACAAGGTGGCGCGCGCGCTCGGGCGGAGCGAGACCCTGGGCGTGGCGCGGTTCGACTCGGTGCAGCCGCGCTACAACCTGCTCTACCGGCAGATCGAGCGGGAGCTGCTCCCCCTCTGCCAGGAGGAGGGGCTGGCCGTCATCCCCTACAATCCGCTGGCGGGCGGGCTGCTCTCGGGCAAGCACCGCTTCGCGGCGGGCCCGACGCCGGGCACGCGCTTCGCGGTGGGTGGCGGCGCGCGACGGTACCAGAACCGGTACTGGCACGAGCGGGAGTTCGCCACCGTGGAGGCGCTCCGGCCGCTGGCGGCCGAGGCCGGCCTGTCGCTGGTCCAGCTGGCCCTGGCCTGGGTGCTGGCGCACCCGGCCGTCACCGCCCCCATCGTCGGCGCCAGCCGGGCCGAGCAGCTCGACGACGCGCTGCCGGCGCTGGACAAGCCCCTGGCGCCGGACCTCAAGGCGCGGCTCGACGGGTTGACCCAGGAGTACCGCCTGGGCGACGACCCCCGCTGAGGCGGGGACGTGCCGGCGACGGCGCCCCCCGGCGTCGACCTGTCCCGCGTGCCGGTGGTGGACGGCCACGCCCACCCGCTCCGCGCCGACCCGCTGGACATCACGCCGGAGGCGTTCGCGGACCTGTTCACCGAGGCGCGGCCCGGGACCATGGGCGCCCATGTCCCCCACACCGGCTACCACCGCCGGACGCTCGGGGCGCTGGCCCGGTGGCTCGGGGTCGAGCCCACCGTCCCCGAGGTCCTCGCCGCCCGGCGGGCCCGCGGCCCCGAGGGGGGGCGCGCGCTCGTGGCCGGGAGCGGCGTGGCGGCCGCGCTCATCGACACGGGCTACCCGCCGGGAGCGATGGACCTCCAGGCCATGGGCCGGTGGCTCGACCTGCCGCTCCACGAGGTGTTCCGCACCGAGACCTGCGCCGAGGCCCTCCTGTCGCGCCCGCTCGGCTACCAGGGCTACCTCGCCGCCTACCGCGAGGCACTCCACGGGGCCGCGGCGCGCGCCGTCGCCTTCAAGAGCATCGTCGCCTACCGCTCGGGGCTCGCGGTGGAGCCGCCGCGCGGCGAGGCGGCGGCCCGGGCCCACGGCGCCATGGCCGAGCGGGTCGCCGGCGGCGGGTCCCCGCGGCTGACCGACAAGGCGCTCCTCGACGCCCTGTTCCAGGTGACGCTGGAGGTGGCGCGCGAGACCGGCCGGCCGCTCCAGCTGCACACCGGCTTCGGCGACCCGGACCTGGACCTGCGTCTGGCCAACCCGCTCCACCTCCGCCCCATCGTGGAGGACGAGCGCTGGCGGTCCGTGCCCATCGTCCTCCTCCACCTGGCCTACCCGTACGTGCGCGAGGCGGCCTATCTCGCCGCGGTGTGGCCGCAGGTCCACCTCGACTTGTCGCTGGCCATCCCGATCCTGGGGGCCGGCGTGATCCCTTCCCTGGTCGACGCCCTGTCGCAGGCGCCGGCGAGCAAGCTGCTCTACGGCTCGGACGTGGGGGCGCTGCCGGAGCTGTTCGCCCTCACGGCGGACTGGGGGCGGGCCGCCCTCGGCGAGGCGCTGGGCTGGCTGGTCGAGCGCGACGGCCTCGCCGCGTCCGCGGCGCTGGCCGCGGGCCGGCAGGTGCTGCACGACAACGCCGTGGCCCTCTACGGCCTGGAGCGCCTCGGCGGCGCGACCCCGGGGGCCGGAGCCTGAGGCCGGGCCCGCCCTCAGCCTCCCGCCGCCTCCGCCAGGGCGGCGGCCGGCCGGTACACGGGCGTCCGCCACTCCGCGTGGGTCCGGTCGATCCCGCGCACCAGGCTCATGTAGGCGGTGGACAGGCGGCGGGTCATGGGGCCGACCCGGCCGTCGCCGAGCGGGAAGCGGTCGATGGACACGATCGGCGTGATCTCGTAGCCGCTGCCGCAGAAGAAGGCCTCGTCGGCGACGTAGAGCTCCGTCCGGGCGATCTCGCGCTCGACCACGTCCTGGCCGAGCACGCGCGGCACGAGGTCGTCCACGAGGGTGGTGCGGGTGATCGACTCGAGGATGTCGGCGGTGAGCGGCGGCGTCACCACCTGGCCCCGGCGGACCATGAAGAAGGTCGCGCCGCTGCCCTCGGCGACGTGGCCGAGGCTGTTCAGGAAGATGGGCGCGTCGTAGCCGTCGGCCCTGGCCTGGAGCGTCGCCAGCCGGCCGTTCTGGTAGTTGGAGCCGCTCTTGAGCCGGATGGGGATGGCGTTGTCGGAGGTGCGCACCCACGAGCTGACGCAGCAGCGGAGCCCGCCCTCCTGCAGGCGCCCCCGCCGCCGCGGGTTCACGTACACGCCGGTGGGCTCGGTGGCGTCGAGGCCCGCCCCGGCCACGTAGGCCACCAGGTGCATGTGGATGTCCTCGCGGAGCTCGTTGCCGGCCAGCACCTGTCGCACCGCCTCGTGCAGGTCCGCGTCCGAGTAGGGGATCGTGAAGCGCATCATCTTCATGGACTCGCGGAAGCGCGCGAAGTGCTCGGCCAGGCGGAAGCAGTACATCTCGCGGTCCTCGGCGTTCCAGTAGGCGCGCAGCCCCTCGAACACGTTGGTGGCGTAGAACACCGCGGCGCTGTTCACGGGCAGCGTGGCCTCGGGCTCGGGGACGAGGCTCCCGTTCATCCAGATCCTGAGCGTGCTCATCGCTCCTCCTTGTGGGTCCGGTGACGGCGGCGCGGCCGCCGGCCCGCGCGGCGGGGCGCGGGGGGCCGGAGCCGCCGGCATCACGGTGGCAAGGACGGGGGCGGGAGTCAAGCGGGAAGTCCCCCGGGGGGGGTGCGCGCGTCCGGGACTTGACCCCGGCCGGCGACCGGGCTATTGCTGTCACCCGGACGTGAGCGGCGCCGGCCGGGGCCGGCGGGAGGCCAGTGGCATGGGCACGATGACCGCGCAGCCCCTCGTGGGGCCGATGGTCTGGCACGGGCGGGACCTCGAGGGGAGCACGGACTGGATCCGGGCGCCGGGGCCGGCGGACCTGGCCGAGCTGGACGCGGCGCTCCGCGCCGTCGAGGCCCGAGGGCTCCGGTGGCCCGACTTCGGCCGGGAGGACTTCCCCCTGCCCGGCCTGTCCCATCTCCTCGCCGAGGTGGCCCACGATCTCGAGCACGGGCGGGGCGTGGTGCTGCTGCGCGGGCTCCCGGTGGCTCGCTACACGGAGGCCGAGCTCCGGCAGCTCTACTGGGGGCTCGGCTGCCACCTCGGCACGCCGCGCTACCAGAACGCCCGGGGCGAGGTGATCGGTGAGGTGCGCGACGAGGTCCGGGCGCTCGGAGGCGTGCAGCAGCCGTGGATCACGCCGGCGCCCGGCGACCCCGCCACCTCGCGCTACAAGGCCCGGACCAACGGGCCGCTGCGCTTCCACACCGACCGCTGCGACGTCGTGGGCCTCTTGTGCGTGCGCTCGGCCCGGCGCGGCGGGGTGAGCCTGGTGGCCAGCTCCGTCGCCGTGCACAACGAGATCCTGCGGCGCCGGCCGGATCTGTGCGCGCTGCTGGCCTCGGACTACCACCGCACGCGGGAGGGCGAGGAGGCGGGCGGCGAGCGGCAGGTCTACGCGCTGCCCGTGTTCGCCGCCCGCGACGGACGCTTCACCAGCCACTACTCCCGCACCTTCGTGGAGGCCGCCCAGCGGCTGCCCGGGGTCCCGCGGCTCAGCCCGGCCCAGGAGGAGGCGCTCGATCTCCTGGCCGCGGTCACCGAGGAGCTGGCCTACCGCATGGTGCTGGAGCCGGGCGACCTGCAGCTCCTGAACAGCCACGTCACCTATCACGGCCGGACGGCCTTCGAGGACGACCCGTCGACCGGCCACGACCGGCTGCTGCTCCGCCTGTGGCTGTCCCCGCCGAACAGCCGGCCGCTGCCGCCGGGCTTCGAGGTGCTCTGGGGCAGCGTGGCGCCCGGCGTGCCGCGCGGAGGGATCGGCCAGCCGCTCTGACGGCGCTCCCCGGCCGCGCGCGGCGCCGTCACGGCACGGTCGTGGTCCAGGTGCCGACCGGCCGGAAGGGGCGGTCGGGGCACGCGACGCGGCTGTCGACGCCCACGTCGACCCAGCGCCACGGCGGGCCGGCCCCCGGACCGAGCCCGCCGTCCGCCCGGAGGACGTAGCGGACGGCGGTCCCGTCGATGGTGGCCTCGAAGCCGCTGGCCCCCCCGTCCCCGACCGCTCCCTCGCCGTCCTCACCCGCGAGCCAGAGACGCACGCCGCCGCTCGCGTGGCCGGGGCCGGGTCGACACGTCCGCCGCACCGCCAGCCGAACGGCCAGGAGGCCCGTCGCGTCCACCGGGCCGCCGTGGAGCGCGAGCGGCACCACGTGGAGCCGGGCGTTCCCCGGGCCGCTGCTCCCCGTGGCCACGCCGTCGAGCCGCCCACTCCCCACCACCGTCTCGCCCACCAGGACCTCGACGAGGAGGTCGACACGGAGGCCGACGGCGTCGCTGTTCCGCAGCCCGATCCGGATCCGGGCGTCGCCGAGGTCCTCGAGGTCGCCGACCCCGACGCTGCTGTTGCGGGGCGCCGGGGGCGCGGCCGCGAAATCGTGGGCGTTGTCGTCGGTGTCGACCGCGCCCTCCCCGGCCCGGCGGGCCGCCGCCGCGTTGCCGAGGGCCGGCGCCGGACCGCTGCCCTCGAAGAAGCTCGCCGCGCCGTACCCGACCAGATCCACGATCCGGTCCCGGTCCGCGGGCGCGCAGGGAATGGACCCGCCGTTGCACGGCAGGCCGAGCGCGGTGCTGGCGAGGACCACCTTGCCCGCCCCCGCCGCCATGGCGATGGCGCCGACGGCGTCCGGCGGCGGCAGGGGCTCGCCCGCGGCGCCGCCCCCGAGCTGCACCAGGTAGTACTGGCCGGGGGCGAGCGCGCCGGCCAGCGGCACGACCGGGTTGGACGCGAACGGGGCGGCGCCGGTGGCGCTGGCGTACTGGATCGACCACCCGGCGAGCGACACCGGCGCCGTCCCGCGGTTGAACAGCTCGACGAAGTCGTTGCGAAAGGGCGCCCCGGCGTTGCCGCCGCCCCCGTAGACCTGGCTGATCACGACGCCGGCGTCCGCCGGCGCGGCGGCGGCGAGGGCCGCCACGAGCAGGACTCCCCGAGGACCCGACCACGACCGCGCCCGTCCCATCGCCCGTGCCTCCCGCGTGACGGATGTGCCAGGAGGGCGCCCCGCCGGGCGGACCGCCCTCTCGTGGGGCCTTGGTAACGCATGGGGCGGGCGCTGGGAATGCCCAGAGATGGATACAGGGCGGCGCGGGTCTCGTCCGCGCGAGTCCTCCTGGGGCGCGGCCGGAGCCGGAGGGGTGGCGGGGCGCCGGGCCGCGCCTGTATCATCCGGGCATGATCGGGAGCGGTCGATGACGTCGGAGGCGCGGGCCGAGCCGCCGGTCCCCCGTCGCGTCCTGAGCATCCACGCCCACCCCGACGACCAGGAGTTCACCGTGGGCGGGACCCTGGCCACCTGGGCGCGGGCGGGCAGCACCATCGTCACGGTGTGCGTCACGAGCGGCGCCGGCGGCTCCAACGCCTCGACGCCGTCCACGATGACGCGGGAGGCGCTGGCCCCGATCCGCGAGGAGGAGCAGCGGAAGGCGTGCCGGGTGCTCGGCATCGACGAGGTGCTGTTCCTCGGCTACGACGACGGGACCCTGGAGCCGACCATCGCGCTCCGGCGGGACCTGACCCGGGTGATCCGCCGCTATCGCCCGGAGGCCGTGGTGTGCTCGGACCCCACGGTGCGCTTCTACGGCACGAGCTACCTGAACCACCCCGACCATCGCGCCGCCGCCGACGCGGCGCTGGACGCCGTGTTCCCGTCGGCCGAGACCCGGCTCATCTTCCCGGAGCTCCTGGCCGAGGGACTCGAGCCCCATCACGTCTCCAGCGTCTTCGTCTTCGGCCCCGGCGAGCCCGACACCTTCATCGACATCGCCCCCGTCCTGGACGTGAAGGTGGCCGCCCTGCGCGAGCACCGGAGCCAGATGGGCGAGTGGGACCCCACCGAGATGATCACGGGGTGGGCCCGCCAGCAGGGCGCCAAGCGCGGGCTCCGGGCGGCGGAGGCGTTCCGGCGCATGGTCCTCGACGGACCGGACCCCGGCTAGCCCCCCGGGCCCCGCCCCCGCTCCCGTTGGCGCCGCCGTCCTCCACGACCGTCACCGTCGCGGCGCTCCTGTGCATCGACAGCCTGCACTTCGTGTTCGCGCGGCTGCTCCTGCCCCACCTCCACCCGGCCGCCTCCGGCTTCTACATCATGGCGCTGTCCACGCTCGAGGTGGTCGCGTTCGCGCGGGGCCGCCTGACCCCGGCGCTTCAGTGGCGGCACCGCGGGTTCTTCGCCGTGATCGGCCTCCTCGTGGCGGGCAGCACCGCGCTGAGCCTGGAGGCGGTGCGCCACGTGGACCCCGGCACCGCCGCCCTCCTGTCCCGGAGCGGCGTGCTCTTCGGCCTCGGGCTCGGGCTCTTCTGGCTCCGCGAGCGCCTGGGTCGGCTCCCGCTCATCGGGTCGGCGGTGACCGTGGCCGGCGTCGTCGTCATCAGCGCCCAGCCCGGCGACTACCTGCGCCTCGGGGCCCTGATGGTGATCGTCAGCACGTTCATGTACTCGCTCCACGCCGCCATCGTCAAGCGGGCCGGCGGCGGCCTCCCCTTCCTGGACTTCTTCGTCGGGCGTCTGGTCGCCACCACGCTCGGCCTCCTCGGGCTGGCGCTCGCCCAGGGCGTGCTCGAGTGGCCGGGCGGCGCGGCCTGGCTCCTGCTCCTGCTCACGGCCACCGTCGACACCGTCATCAGCCGCGCGCTCTACTACGTGGCCCTGCGTCGGCTCGACATGACCATGCACACGATCATCCTCACCGTGAGCCCCCTCGTGACCGTCGCCTGGTCGATCGCGCTCTTCGGCGGCCGCCCGCGCGCCGCCGAGATCCTCGGCGGCGCCGCCATCCTCGTCGGCGTGCTGGTGGCCACTTTGACACCGCGGGCGGCTCGCGTGTAGCCTGGCGGGGCGCCGGGGGCGGCCGCGACGCCGCCGCGCCAGAAGGAGGCCCACGAGCATGGCCACGCGTCCGCTCCGGATCGGCATCATCGGCGCCGGCGGCATCGTGACGTCGCGCCACCTGCCCGGGTTCGCCAAGATCGAGGACTGCCGGGTGGTCGCCGTGCACAACCGCCGGCGCGCCTCCGGGGAGGCGGTGGCCCGCGAGTGGGGCATCCCCCACGTGGTGGACAGCGCCGAGGCCGTGTACGGCCGGCCCGACGTCGACGCCGTGCTCGTGGGCACGTGGCCCTACATGCACCGCGACCTCACGCTGCGGGCGCTCGAGGCCGGCAAGCACGTCTTCTGTCAGGCGCGCATGTCGCGGACCCTCGCCGAGGCCCGCGACATGCAGGCGGCGGCGCGCGCCCGCCCCGACCTGGTGACCATGCTGTGCCCGGCGCCCCACGTGGACCCGGGCGACCGCTTCGTGCGGTCCATCATCGAGCGGGGCGACCTGGGCGAGCTGCGCCTCGTGCGCTTCCACCACCTGTCCGAGGCCAACCTGTCCGCCGAGGCGCCGTTCCACTGGCGCATGGACCGCGAGCTGTCGGGCCACAACGTGCTGACCCTCGGCATGTACGCCGAGATCCTCCGCCGCTGGGTCGGCCCGGTCCGCACCGTGGCCGCCACCGGCGCCATCTTCACGCGCGAGCGGCGGGATCCCGAGGCGGGCGCCCCGCGCGAGGTGAAGGTCCCGGAGTCCGTGGTGGTGACGGGCGAGCTGGCGTCGGGCGCGCACTACGTGTGGACGTTCTCCGGCGTGGCCGCCGTCGCCCCCGGCGACGCCGTCGAGCTCTACGGGACGCGCGGCGTGCTGCGCTACGACGTGCCGACCCACGCCGTGAGCGTGGGGCGGGTGGACCCCGGGCGGCGCGTGCGCCCCGGCCAGGCGGCCTCCCGCCAGGCGCTCGAGCCCGTGGACATCCCCGCCGAGCTCCGGGGCGAGTGGCGGGTGGAGGCGGACTTCGTGGCGGCCATCCGCGAGGGCAAGCCGGTCTACCCGTCGTTCGACGACGGCGTCGCCTACATGGAGGTGGTGGAGGCGGTGGCCCGCTCCCTGGCCGAGGAGCGCACCGTCCGCCTGCCGCTGCCGTAGCGGCCGCGCGCGCCTCCGCGCATCGGCGCCGGTGTCGGGGTCGGCCGGCGGGACGCGGCCGCCGGTTCAGGCGCGGCGCGCGGCCGCGCCGGAGGCGTGGCGACTCCGCGCGCCCGGCCGCCCCCGGTCCTCCCAGGCCCGGACCACGTGACGCTGGGTCCCGAGCCCGTCGATGCCCATCTCCACCACGTCTCCCGGCTGGAGGTAGCGGGGCGGCCGGGCGCCGTGGCCGACGCCCGCCGGGGTCCCCGTCGAGACCAGGTCCCCGGGCTGAAGCGACATGAACCGGGAGAGATAGGCGACGATGCGGGCGACGGGGAAGACCATGCGCCCGGTGTGGCCGTCCTGGCGGCGCTCCCCGTTGACCGTCGTCCACAGGCCGAGCGCCTGGGGGTCCGGCACCTCGTCGGCCGTGACGAGCCAGGGGCCGATGGGCGCGAAGGTGTCGGCGCTCTTGCCCTTGGTGGTCCCGCCCCCGTGCTCCATCTGGAAGGCGCGCTCGGACACGTCGTTCAGCAGGCAGTAGCCGGCCACGTGCGGGAGGGCCTGGCTCTCCTCGAGGAGGAGGGCGGTCCGGCCGATCACCGCCGCCAGCTCCACCTCGTAGTCCAGCTTGACGGCGCCGCGGGGGCGGACGAGGGGGTCGTGGGGGCCGGTGATGGCGCTCGGCGCCTTGATGAAGATCTGGGGCTCCGCCGGCAGCGGCGCTCCGACCTCCTCGGCGTGGTCCGTGTAGTTGAGGCCGACGCACACGATCTTGCCGATGCCGGCCAGCGGGCAGCCGAGCCGGGGCGCGCCCCGGACCAGCGGCAGCCGATCGGGCCGGACGGCCCGGAGCCGCCGGAGCGCGGCCGGGGTCAGGACGGCCGGGGTGACGTCGGGGATGACGCGCGAGAGGTCCCGGATCCGTCCGGCGGCGTCGACGAGGCCGGGCTTCTCACGGCCGGGGGGCCCGAACCGGACCAGCTTCATGGCGTCGCCTCCTGGGGCCAGGGGTCCGTGGGATTCTAGCGCAACGGGGCCGCCGCCGGCCCGTGGTACCCTCGACCGCCGTGCCCGACATCGCGCCCGCCACCACTGCCGACGTGCCCGAGGTCATCGCGCTCATCGGGCGCGTGTACGGGGAGTACGGGTTCATCTACGACCCGGCGACGGAGGTGCCGGACCTCCTCGCCTTTGACCGTCACTACCAGCCGCCGAGCGGCGCCTTCTTCGTGGCGCGCGAGGGGTCGCGGCTCATCGGCTCGGTGGGCGTGGAGCGCCTCGGCCAGGGGGCGGCCGAGCTGCACCGCCTCTACCTGGACGCCGCCCTTCGCGGCCGGGGCACCGGCCGGCTCCTCGTGGAAGCGGTGCTCGGCTGGTGTCGGGCCGAGGGGATCGGGCATCTCGAGCTCTGGTCGGACACCCGCTTCGACCTCGCCCACCGGCTCTACGAGCGCATGGCGTTCAGGCGGACCGGCGAGCGCGTCTTGCCCGAGGACGTCAACCAGACCCGCGAGTACCGCTTCGAGCGTTCCGTCTGATCGACGGGCCGGGCCGCGCGCGGCGTGGGGCCCGGGCGGCCTCGCCTAGTCCCCGCGCAGGCGGGGATCCAGCAGGTCCCGCAGCGCGTCGCCCATCAGGTTGAAGGCCAGCACCGCCAGCATGATGGCCAGGCCGGGGAAGGTCGTGATCCACGGGCAGCACTTGATGTACTGGCGGCCCTCGCTCAGGATGTTGCCCCAGCTCGCGGTGGGCGGCGGCACCCCCAGGCCCAGGAAGGACAGGCCCGCCTCGGTGCGGATGGCGGTGGCGACGTAGAGCGTGCCCACCACCACCAGCGCGTACATGGCGTTGGGGAAGATGTGCCGGACCATGAGCCGCGTCTGGCCGCTGCCGAGGGCGCGGGCGGCCATGATGTAGTCGTTCTCCTTGATGGAGAGCGCGAGGCTCCGGGCAAGGCGGGCGAAGTTCGGCGTCAGCGCGATCCCGATGGCCAGGATCTCGTTGGTCAGGGACCCGCCGAGCGCGGTGACGATCAGGAGGGCCAGGAGCAGCGTGGGGAACGCCAGCAGCATGTCCATGAAGCGCATCACGGCGAGGTCGGTGCCCCCGCCCACGTAGCCGGCGGCGATGCCCAGGGGGACGCCGATGGCGAACGCGACGAGGACGGCCAGCACGCCCACCTGCAACGACACCCGGGTGCCCCACAGGATGCGCGTCAGGAGGTCGCGCCCGTACTCGTCGGTGCCGAGCCAGTGCCCCTCCACCGCCCCCGGACCCTTGAGCACCGCGGTCGAGAACTGGGCCGACGGGCTGAACGGCGCGATCAGCGGCGCGGCGATGGCGACGACGATCATGCCCACGATCATGGCGAGCCCGATGGTGATGGGGATCGCGCGGTACGCGCGCCGGCGGGCGACCTGCCGCGCCTCCCGCGCCTCGGCGCCGGCTCCCACCTCGACCCCGAGCTCCTCCCCGGCGCGGCCGCGGGCGATGGCCATGGCGTTCGGCTACTTGTAGGCGATGCGCGGGTCGAACACCGCGTAGAGGAGATCCACCACCAGGTTCACCAGGATGACGGTCATGGTGAAGACGGTGATGGCGCCCTGGACGAGCGGGTAGTCCCGGGCCCCGATGCCGTCCACCAGCATCTTGCCGAGGCCGGGACGGGTGAACACGGTCTCGGTGAGCACGGTGCCGGTCAGGGCGATGGCCACGAACAGCCCCAGGATGGTGAGGAGGGGGATGACCATGTTGCGGAGCGCGTGCTTGTACACCACGAACCCCTCGCGCACCCCCTTGGCCCGAGCGGTGCGGATGTAGTCCTGGCGGATCACCTCCAGCATGGCGGAGCGGGCGAGCCGGCTCACCGTCGCCGCCAGCGTGATGCCGAGCGCGAAGGCGGGGAGGACCAGGTGGTGCACGACGTCCGCCACGCTCGCGAAGAAGTCGGCCGGCTCCCCGATGGCCTCGCCGGTCTTGACCATGTCCACGACCCGCTCGAGGTCGCCGCCGCCGATGAGCGGGAACACGTTCCAGCGGAGCGAGAAGACCAGGAGCAGCAGGATGCCGAGCCAGAACACCGGCATCGACAGCCCGAGCAGCGCGAAGATGCGCAGGCTGTAGTCGATCAGCGGGCTCTTGCGCTTCAGGGCGGACAGGATCCCGGCCGGCAGGCCGACGCAGATGGCGATCACGGTGCTGGCGAGGACCAGCACCAGCGTGTGGGGGAACATCAGCAGGATGTACTGGGTGACCGGGTAGCCCTGGCGGAACGACTCCCCGAAGTCGAACCGGAGCGAGCGCCAGAGGTACTCGCCGTACTGCACGTGCAGCGGCCGGTTCAGGCCGAGCGCCCGCGTGCAGTCGGCGAGGGCCTCCTTGGTCGCCTCGTCGCCCATCATGGCGATGCAGGGGTCGCCTGGCAGCACGCGCATGGCGAAGAACACGATCGTCATGGCCCCGAGCAGCACGGGGACGGCGATCAGCAGCCGCTGGATCGCGTACTGGAGCACGGCCGGGCGTCCCGCCCGCCGCTAGTCGAGCACCTTCAGCATCTCCGGGTAGTTGTAGAAGTAGTGCAGGGCGAACTCCCCGTGATCGGGGGAGAAGGGCGAGCTGACCCGCTTCGGGTTCCGGCCGCTCATGCCGGGGATGTCGAGCAGCGGGAGGACGACCGCGTCCTTCACCAGCCGCCGCTGCGCCTCCTGGTAGAGCGCGGCCCGCTTGGCCTGGTCGCGCTCCTGCCTCGCCTGGGCCAGGAGGTCGTCGAGGGCGCGGTAGTGCGCGAAGTTGGCCCCCTTGCCCCCGGTGGCGGGGTCGGGGATCTCCTTGGAGTGGAAGAACAGGCTCAGCCAGACGTCGCCGTCAGTGAGGCGGGTGCCGCCGTAGAGGACGAACGGATTGAGGTTCTTCCGGATGTTCTCGTGGTAGGTGGCGTGCTCGACCATCTGCAGGTCGACGTCGATGCCGACCTTCTTGAGCTGCTCCTGCACGAGCACCGTCACCTTCGGGTAGAAGAACGACTTGCTGATGAAGTACGGCTTGACGGAGAGGCCGTTGGGGTAGCCCGCTTCGGCCAGGAGGCGCTTGGCCCGGTCGGGATCGTAGCGCGGCAGCTCGACGGGGATGTGGCCGAAGTAGCCGGGGGGCAGCGGGCTCGGCGACAGCCGGCCGAGGTCGCCCGGGTAGAGGGTGTCCTTGATGGCCTGGCGGTCGATGGCGTGCATGAAGGCCAGCCGCACGCGGATGTCGTCGAAGGGCTTCTTGGTCATGTTGATGTAGTAACGCTCCTGGCCGCCCGGCCCGCGGCGGTCCAGCACCGCGCCCATCTTCTTCACCTGGGCCTCCACGTCGGCGGTCACCGCCTCCGGCTGGATCAGGTCGAAGGTGCCCTTCTCGAGGCCGATCAGCTTGGTGGCGTCCTCGGGCACGTCGAACCAGTGCACCTGGTCGATCGCCGGCCGGCCGGCGTGGTAGTCCTTGTGGGCGCGCATGACGATGCGGTCGCGCGGCACGTGACGATCGAAGGCGAAGGGCCCCGTGCCCACCGGGTTCCAGGCGAACTGGTCGCCGTGCTTGTCCACCGCCTTCTTGCTGACGATGTAGCCCTGCTGGTAGCCGGCCATCCGCAGCGGGAAGACCGGGTCATAGCCCTTGAGGGTGATCCGGACGGTGTGGGGGTCGACGGCGGCGACCTCCTTGATCACGTCCAGGTTCCGGGTGTACTTGGCCCCCTTGACCTTGCCCTGCATCTGGCGCTCGAAGCTGAACTTCACGTCCTCCGCCGTCATCTCCCCGAAGCCCTTGTGGAACTGCACGCCCTTCCTGAGCTTGAAGGTCCACACGGTCCCGTCGTCGGAGACGGTCCAGCTCTCGGCGAGGTCGGGCTCCACCTCGGCCGTGGTCACCTTGCCGTCCTTGATGGCGAAGCGCGTGAGGCCGCGGTAGAGGAACCGGACGATGGCCTGGGTCTGGCCCAGGATCCCCGCGTGGGGATCGAGGGTGTCCGGCTCCTTGGCGGCCACGTTGAGCACCTTGGTCTTGGCCTCGACCGGCCCGACGGGCACGCCCGCCGCCACCGTGGCCAGGACCACCACCGCGAGCGCGACACGAAGCCGGAAGCCTCCGGTCATGGCTGTCCTCCTTTCGGCGCCGGGCGAGCCTCGGGCGCCGGACGAGCGGGCCTGGAGCGGTGCGGGTCCGGGCGCGGAGCTCCCCCGCGGCCGCCGGGCGGCGGCGACGTCGAATGCGGAGGAACGACCCGAGGACCCGATCAGGGACATGCGGCGCTCCCTCCGGGAGGGCGGGACGGATCCTGTCTACAGGGTGCCGAGACTAGACGGGCGCCCCGGGGGGTGTCAAGCGGGGCCTGGGGTCGGGGCGGCCGGGCGGCGCGGCTACGGCCGCATGGCGTGCGCGGAGGGGCCGGGAGCGCGGAGCGGCGCGGCCAGGCGGGCGAACTCGCAGAGCAGCGGGCGCGTGTCCCGCGGATCGATGATCTCCTCGATCCAGAAGGTCTCGGCCGAGCGGAACGGGGAGCGGAGCTTGTTGAGCCGCTCCTCGATCTCGGCCAGCTTCGCCTTGGGGTCGGCCGCCCGGTCCAGCTCGGCCCGGTAGGCGGCCTCGATGCCGCCTTCGAGGGGCAGCGAGCCCCACCGCGCCGACGGCCACGCGTAGCGGAAGGCGTACCGGCTCCCGTTGCGGTGGGCGGCGCCCGCCACGCCGAAGACGTTCCGGACGATGACGGCGCACCACGGCACCGTGCACTGCCAGATGGCGGACAGGGCGCGCACCCCCTGCTTGATGGTGCCGGTCCGCTCGGCGGCGAGGCCGATCAGGAACCCCGGGCAGTCCACCAGGTACACGACGGGAAGGTGGAAGGTCTGGGCCAGGTCCACGAAGCGCTCCACCTTCTGGCAGGCGTCGGCCGTCCACGCCCCGCCGTAGTAGAACGGGTCGCTCGCCATCAGCGCGACGGGCCAGCCGTCCAGCCGGGCCAGCCCCGTGATCACGGGCTGGCCGTAGAGCTCGCCGATCTCGAGGAAGCTCTCGCGGTCGACGACCGCGCCGACGATGTCGCGCATGCGGTACACCTTGCGCGGGTCCCGCGGGACCACGTCGCCGAGCCAGGCCTCCCGCCGCCCCGGGTCGTCGGCCGCGGGCCCGCGCGGGGGCAGCTCGTGGATCGACGACGGCAGATAGGAGAGGAAGCGGCGGGCGACCCGGAAGGCCTCATCCTCGGACTCCACGGCGCAGTCCACCGCGCCGGCCCGGAGCTGGATCTCCCAGCCACCCAGCTCGTTCTTCTCGAGCTTCTGGCCCAGCCGCTCGACCACCGGCGGCCCGGCCACGAACAGCGCCGAGGTCCCCTTCACCATGATCGACAGGTGCGCGGCGGCGAGGTGGGCCGCTCCCAGGCCCGCCACCGACCCGAGCCCGAGGGCCACGCGGGGCACCGCCCCCATGTTGGCCACCACCCACTCCCACCCCGCCAGCGCGGGCACGTTGGCTCGGCCCGAGGTCTCGATGGTCTTGACCGACCCGCCGCCTCCCGAGCCCTCGACGAGCCGGATGAGGGGCAGCCGCAGCTCGTGGGCCATCTGCTCGCACATGAGGTGCTTGCCCTTGATGGTCGCGTCGGCCGACCCGCCCCGCACGGTGAAGTCGTCGGCGCCCACGACCACCGGCCGCCCGTCCACGAGGGCCCGTCCGAAGACGAAGTTGGACGGGGTGAGCCGGCGCAGGTCGTCGTGCTCGTCGTAGACGGCCTGGCCGGCGATCTTCCCGATCTCGTGGAAGCTGCCGGGGTCGACGAGCTTGTCGATGCGCTCGCGGACGGTGAGGCGCCCGCCGTCGTGCTGGCGCCGGACGCGCTCGGGTCCGCCCAGCTGCTCGGCGAACGCCTCGCGGCGGCGGAGCTCGTCGAGCTCGTCCTGCCAGCTCACCTGGCGGGGCCGCCGGGCGCGGGGGACCGGTCCACGGGCGCCATGTCGCCCATGTCGGGCTCGAGCTGCAGCGTGTCGGCGATCTTCGTGTAGCTCGAGAACATCTGGGTGACGCCGACCACCTCCATCACGCCCCGCGGGGAGACGCCGAGGCGGCGCATCTCGCCCAGATGGAACGCCGTGCCGAAGGGCGAGCGGGTCGTCAGCGACACCGCGAAGGCCAGCGCCTCCTTGAGGCGGCGGGACAGCCGGTGGTCGGCGAAGGCGCGGCAGGTAGCGGCCCAGAGGTCGGCCGCGTAGCCCGGGTCGTGGGCGGCCAGCCGGAACGGCAGCGGCACGTCGGCCCGGGCGTAGAAGGCGCGGATCTCGGCGAACAGCGCGCTCACCTCGGCCGGCGCCGCGGACTCGGCGACGGGCTCGAGGCCCTCGACGCCGGTCGGCCCCACCGCGTCGGCCACCACGTTCAGCGCGTTGGTGATCCCGGTCAGCAGCGCCGCCTCGTACCAGACGCCGTCGCCGGTCTGGCCCTGCAGCTTCCCGGCTGCAGTGTGGGCGGTGACTCAGTAGCGACAGGCGTTGACGCCGCTGACGACGGCGGCGACCATCTCCTTGTCCGCGCGCGTGAACTCGCCCGCGACCATGGCGCGCTTCATGGCCCGCCCGTGGGGGCCGCCCACGGCCGGGTCCCAGGCCATCACCCGGCTCATGGCGGGCGGCTCGTGGAAGTCGTGGCCGAACCAGCTCTTGCTGAGCTCGAAGAGCTTCCGGGCTTCCTCGGGGTACTCGGCGGCGTCACGGAGCCTGACGGTGGGCATGCGCGGTCCTCCCTGCCGCCGCCGGACCGGCGGGGCGCCGGCTCAGCGGCCCCCGACCAGGGGCGGGCACAGCGTGAGCACGTCTCCGTCGGCCAGCGGGCGGTCCTCCCCGGCGTCGAGCCCGTTGACGACCCTCAGGCACTCCAGGGTGGCGGGAATGCCCAGCGCCCCCATCGCCGACGCCACGGTGGCGTCGGGCGGAAGGTCGAGGATCACTCCGTCACGCGGGGAGCCGGCCGGGCGATAGGCCGCCAGCGTGGCCAGGAGCCTGACCTCGACCTTCACCGAAAGCCGCCCTGGCCCTCTTCGGCCAGAGCGGAGACCCAGGCGACGCGGAGGCGATCGCCGGGGACGATGAAGGACGGGTCCTCGAGGTCGTTCCACCGCCTGATGTCGGCGACGGTGACACCGTAGCGGCGGGCGATCGAGAAGACGGTGTCTCGCGGCTTGACCACGTGGATGCCCGAGGCCCCCGGCTCGCCGGCGGCCGGCGGGCCGTGGGCGACGCGTCGCAGGGTCTCCTCCCGGGCCAGGGCGGTCTCCACCAGGGCCCCGCCGCCGAGCGGCACCTTGACGGCGTAGGGAGGCCCCGGGGGCGTTTGCTTCATGGTCAGCTCCGGGTTCAGCCGCTCGAGGTCGCCGAGGGCCAGGCCGGCGAGCCGGGCCACCCGCGAGAGCGCGGTCCCCCCGGCCACGGCGACCCGCTCGTAGCGGACCGGGGTCTCCGGGGTCACGACGAGACCGTAGCGCTCGGGCGTTCGGGCGATGAGGGTGGCCGCGTGCACGGCCGGCACGAAGTTCTTGGTCTCCTCCCGCAGGAGGCTGCCCCGGGCGAGGGCCCAGAAGTCCCGCGTGCCCATGGTCCGGATGGCGGCCAGGACCCGCTGCTCACCGGCGTTGTACGCGGCATGGACAAGGTTCCAGGAGCCGAACACCGCGTAGAGGTCCAGGAAGTGCCGGGCGGCGGCCACCGTGGACTTCTCGGGGTCCAGGCGCTCGTCCAGCCACTCGTCCACCCGGAGGCCATAGCGACGGGCGGTCGGCGCCATGAACTGCCAGAGTCCCTTGGCCCCGGCCCGCGACACGGCCAGCGGGTTGAACCCGCTCTCGACCATGGCCGTGAACACCAGGTCCTCGGGCAGGCCCTTCTGCTGGAAGATCTCCACGAGCATGGGCAGGTACCGGCCGGCGCGGCTGAGCCAGATCTCCAGGGCCGAGCGCTGGGTGGATCGGAACTGGTCCAGGTAGCGCCGGACGTGCTGGTTGTCGTCCACCCGGAAGGCGGGGGACGGGGCCGGCCCGGCCGGGGGCGCGGGCCGCGACGCGGTCGCGGGGGCGAGGACCACGGAACTCTCGTCGCCATCCGCCCGTTTCCCCGATGGGACCAGGAGGTCGTCGCCGAGGCCCAGGGGCAAGGGCACCACGGGGGGAGGCGAGGGCTCGACGATCGTCAGGGCGACCGGGACGACATGGTCGCCGAGGGGTTCCGCCAGGGAGTCGGCCGCCCCCGCCCCTGGGAACCCCAGGTGGAGGGTGGCGCACAAGATGCCCCCGAGGAGAGCGGATCGGTTCGCTGGACGCATCGGCGGGTCGATCGACCCTGGCTGTTTTACCACGGGGTGGTGACGCGGTCAAACCGAGCCGGCGGTCGGACAAGAGAGTAAGCTTGACTCCATGGAGTCGAGGCCCGTAACGTGGGCGGTTGGATAGTGTCCAGGCTGTTACTCCCCTCGGGGGATTCGCGACGGGAAAGGAGGTGAAACCCATGAGAAAGACCATTGCCCTCGTCGTCGGCATCGCCTTCGCGCTCGCGGCTGGCACGGCAGCGGCTCAGTCCAAGCCAGCCGACCCGGCCAAGCCGGCGGCCGAGCCGAAGATGGAGCAGAAGATGGACAAGGCGGAGAAGATGGAGAAGCGGGCCGCCAAGGTCTCGGAGAAGATGGCCGAGTGCATGAAGGCGGCCGGCGAGGACGCGGCCAAGAAGGCCGAGTGCGAGAAGAAGTTCGCCAAGGCCGCCAAGAAGCCGGAGAAGAAGGCCGAGAAGATGATGGACAAGAAGGAGCCCGCCACGGCCGAGAAGAAGCAGTAGCGCCTACGCGGAGCGACAGCGGCACGGGGCGCCACCGGCACGGTGGCGCCCTACCGTCTGAGCGGCGGATTGGCTCCGATCGGTGGGTCGGCCAGGGGCCGCCGCTCCGTCTCGACCGCGGTGAGCCAGACCCCACGATCGCCGAGGCTCACCGCCAGCTCCTCGCCCCCTTCCACGACGATCCGCCGTTTCCAGTAGCTGACCGCGCGATGCGCCACGCTGGCCGCGTTGCCGACGAACCCGCCCCCGTCGCGGACCCTCGGCGGCACCACCTTGGCGTCCACCGGGGCCTCCGCCCGCCAGGCGAGCAGGATCCACTCGCCCGCCGGGACCGGCCCGAGCAGCGCCCGGCCCATGGAGTCGGTGTCGGCCCCCAGGATCAGGCCGCCGCCACCCGCGGTGAGCACCTCGACCTCCCAGGAGCGGCGCGCGGCCTGGATCTCTCCCGAGGTCCGGAGGAACCGCCCGATGGAGTCCCGGCTGCCCGCCTTGATCGCCTCGAGGCCGGCTTCCAGGCCGGGGCTCCACGGCAAGAGGCTCACCGCGACCCGCTCCACCGGACGCTCCGACCCGAGGGGGGTGCTCGGGTCGGTCGTCGCGCGGACCAGCACCGTCCCGAGCCGTCCCGACGCCCGCGCCGCCTCGTGGGAGGTCACCAGCCCCGCCGCGTCCTGGGCGGCGGCCGGCAGGGCCGCCAGGACGGCGAGGACGGCGCCCACCGCCAGCGCCCCGCGCACGGCCGGGGGCGGCCCGCTCACGGAGCGCCCCTGGCCTCACGCCGCTCGTCGGAGGGGCGGGTCCTCCAGCGGTCGTGAAGCCAGAACCACTGCTCGGGGGCGCGCCGGACGGCCTCCTCGATCTGGCGGGTGAAGGCGGCCGTGTACGCGACCACGCTCCGATCGGCCGGGGGGGTCACCGCCGGCAGCACCTCGACCAGGTGTCGCCCCCCGGCCTCTCGCCGGATGAAGATGGGGAGCACCGGGGCGCCGGTGCGGAGCGCGATCACCGCCAGCGAGCGGACCGTGGAGGCGGGGCGCCCGAAGAAGGGCACGAACACCCCCTGGGCGCGCGTGGCGTTCTGGTCGAGGAGGATGGCCACCACCCGCTGGGCGCGGAGGGCGGCCAGGATGTCCGGCAGCGCGCGCCGCTTCGCGATGCCCAGCGCCCCCGTCCGTCGGCGCGCCATCGTGACCACCCGGTCGAGCACCGGGTCGTCCATCGGGCGCACCACCACCGACAGCTCGGCGGGGGCGAGCCGGCAGGCGGCCGCCAGGAGCTCCCAGTTGCCGTAGTGGGCGGCGAGGGCGAGCACCCCCCGCCCCTCCGCCGCCGCCGCCTTCAGGTGCTGCAGGCCGTCGAGGCTCACGCGGGAGAGCATCGCCTCGGGGGGGCGGAGGAGCAGCCCGCACACCTCGACGAGGGTCATGCCGAAATGCTGGAACGACCCCCGGGCGATGCGCCGTTGCTCGGCCGGTGAGCGCTCGGCGCCGAGGGCGGAGGCCAGGTTGCGGAGCGCGATGCGCCGCCGGCCCGGCAGGGCGAGCCAGAGCAGGTCTCCAAGACGGCGGCCGACCCAGAGGCCGGCGCCAGGCGGCAGCCACGCGAGCGCCAGCGCGGCCGGGGCCACGCTCAGGAGCCCCGCCGCCACCAGGGCGGAGGCAGGGCGAAGCCGCCTCATCCCCTCGGCAACCCCAGCCACACCAGGGCGGCGAGGGCCCCGGACAGCGGGATGGTGAGGATCCAGGCCCAGATGATCCGCCCCGCGAGCCCCCACCGGACGGCCGAGAGCCGCTGGGTGGCGCCCACCCCCATGATCGACCCGGTGATGGTGTGGGTCGTGCTCACCGGGATCCCGCCCAGCGCGGTCCCGATCAGCATGGCCGCGCCGGCCGTCTCGGCGCAGAAGCCGCCCACCGGGCGGAGCTTGGTGAGGCGCATACCCATGGTCTTGACGATCCGCCATCCCCCGGCCAGTGTACCGAGCGCGATGGCCGCGTGGGCGGCCAGCACCACCCACACCGGCACGTAGAACTCGGACCCGAGGTACCCGGCCGAGAACAGCAGGATCGTGATGACGCCCATGGTCTTCTGGGCGTCGTTGGTGCCATGGCCCAGGCTGTAGCACGCCGCCGACACGAGCTGGAGCCGCCGGAACAGCCGGTCGACCCGCGCCGGCCGGGCGCGGCGGAACAGCCAGAGCGTCATCACCATGAGGCCGAACCCGAGGACGAGGCCGAGCACCGGGGCCAGCACGATGAACGTCCCGATCTTGGCCAGACCGGAGGGGATCAGGGCGCCGGGGCCGGCCTTGGCGGTGGCCGCCCCGGCGAGGCCGCCGATGAGGGCGTGGGACGAGCTGGACGGGATGCCGTAGTACCAGGTGATCAGGTTCCAGCCGATGGCGCCGGCGAGCCCGCCCAGGATCACCCACTGGTCCACGATGTCGGTGGACACCACTCCCTTGCCGACGGTGGTGGCCACCTGGACGCCGAACCCGAAGGCGGCGGCGAAGTTGAAGAACGCGGCCCAGGCCACCGCCTGCATCGGCGTCAGCACCCGCGTGGAGACGACGGTGGCGATGGAGTTGGCCGCGTCGTGGAAGCCGTTGATGTAGTCGAAGATCAAGGCTACCACGATGATGCCGCCGACCAGGAGGAGCGTCGTGCTCACGGCCGGGTGGGCCCGGCCGTCACGCCATCTTGAGCACGATGCCCTCGATGACGTTGACGACGTCCTCGCAGCGGTCGGTCACGGCCTCCATGGTCTCGTAGAGCTCCTTCCACTTGATCACGGCGATGGGGTTGGTCTCCTGCTCGAACAACGCGGCCAGCTCCTCGCGCAGCAGCCGGTCGGCCTCGTTCTCCAGACGGTTCACCTCCACCGCGTGCTTGTGGTAGAAGGGCGACAGCGTGCGCAGGCACCGCACGGCGCGGTCGGTCTCCTCGGCCGCCTTCACGATGATGCCGGCCAGCGCCAGGCAGCCGTCGGTGGGCTTGCCGATCCGGTACAGGACGAGGCGCCCCGCCACCGCGTCGATCAGGTCCAGCACGTCGTCGAGGCGACAGGCGAGGGCGTAGACGTCCTCGCGGTCGATGGGCGTCACGAAGGTGGTGTTGAGCCGCCGGACCACCTCGTGGGTGAGCGTGTCGCCGGCGTGCTCCAGGTCCTTGATGTGGCGGGCGCGGTCCTCGGCGGTGCCGAAGTCCTGCGTCAGCTCGGCGAGCGTGCGGGCGGCCGAGACGATGTGCACGGCCTGCTGCTCGAACAGGTCGAAGAACTTCTCGTCGCGCGGGACCAGTCGGAACACGCGGTCACGGCCTCTCTGGGTGCTCCACGGCGTGGGGGCTGGGCGCTGGCATGCGCGTGACGCGCGGAGGCGTCACGGCCGATGCTAGCGGACCCCCGGGGGCCTGTCAACGACGCCGGCCCGGCGACGACGGCGCGGCGGGCCGCGTCGCCCGGAGCGGCGAGGGCCCCGTGCTACGATGGCCGCGTGACGCGCGTCCCCTCGCCCGGTGGCCCCACCACGCGCTGTCCCCACTGCGGCGCTCCCGTGAGCTGGCCCGGCAACCCCCAGCGCCCCTTCTGCTCGCTCGGCTGTCGGCTGCTGGACCTGGGAGCCTGGCTCGACGAGCGCTACCGCGTCCCGGGCCCCGACGTCACGGCGGAGGCCGGGCCCGGGGAGGAGCGCGCCGACCGGGGATGAGCAGCCTCTTCGACGACCCGGTCGCGTTCCTGCAGAACCTCGTCCTGATGGCGCCCGCCCTGCTCCTGGCCGTCACCGTGCACGAGCTGGCCCACGCGCTCGTCGCCGACCGGCTCGGCGATCCCACCGCGCGCCAGGCGGGGCGCATCACGCTGAACCCGCTGCCCCACATCGATCCCCTGGGGGCCCTGGCCTTCGTCCTCGCCGGCTTCGGCTGGGCGAAGCCCGTGCCCGTCAACGCCGCGAACCTCCGGCACCCGCGCCGCGACATGGCCTGGGTGGCGGCGGCCGGTCCGCTCTCCAACTTCGTGCTGGCGTTCGTCGGCCTCGTGGCCCTGGCGCTTGCCCACCGCACGCTGGACGCGCCGTTCCTGGCCGATCCCATCCGGGGCGTCCTGCGCTACGTCTACGCCTTCAACCTGGGCCTGGCCATCTTCAACCTGATCCCGCTGCCGCCCCTGGACGGCGGCCACTTCCTGCCGTACTTCCTGCCGCGCGCGGCGTGGCGCACGCTGCACCAGCTGGAGCAGTACGGGCCGTTCATCCTCATCCTGCTCGTCATGACCGGCGCCACGCGGTACGTGGTGGGCCCGATCTTCGCCGCCGTGAGCGGCGTCTACGTCTGGGCCGTCCGGCTCCTCCTGTAGCCGGCGCCCGTCCTTCCGCGCCGCCCGCCGGGCTTGCGGCGGGAGCCCACGCCCGGCCGGGGCCCGGTTGCCGAGGAGCGGGGAATGCGGTATCACGAGCTCACGGCCGACACGGCCCGGAGGGAGCGTCCATGCCGAGACCCCTGAAGCTCGCCGCCGCGCAGATGGGCCCGAACCAGGAGAGCGCGACCCGCGAGGAGATCGTGGAGCGCATGCTGGCCCTGCTGGAGGAGGCGGGGCGCGAGGGGGTGGAGCTGGTCGCGTATCCCGAGATGGCGCTCACCACGTACTTCCCCAAGCGCATCCGCCAGGACTTCGACCAGTTCTTCGAGAGCGAGGTGCCGCCCAAGGCGCTCCTGCCCGTGCTCGGCCGGGCCGCCGCCCTCGGCATCGCCGTGCACGTCGGCTTCTGCGAGCGGGCCGACGGCGCCTACTACAACACCGCGCTCCTCACCGACCGGGACGGACGCCTCTGCGGCACCTTCCGGAAGATCCACCTGCCGGGGACCCGGACGCCCGACGGGTTCGCCCAGGTCCACGAGCCCTACTACTTCGCCCACGGCGACACCGGCTACCGCGTCTTCGACGCGGCGGGCGCCCGGGTCGGCATCGCGATCTGTCAGGACCGCCGCTACCCCGAGAGCTATCGGGCCCTGGCGCTCCTGGGCGCCGAGGTGATCCTGATCGGGTACAACACGCCGGCGTCGACGCTGGCGCTGGACCTCAACGACCTGTGCATGCGGGCGGGGGCCTACGCCAACGCCTGCTTCGTGGTGGGGGTGGCGAAGGCCGGCGTCGAGGACGGGGTGGAGCTGATCGCCGGGAGCGCCATCATCGATCCGCTGGGCCAGGTGCTGGCCCGCGCGGCCGGGAACGGGGACGAACTGGTGACGGCGCGGGTCGACCTGGACCGGATGGGGCCGGCCCGCAAGCGCTGGAACTTCCTCGGCCGCCGGCAGCCCCAGCACTACGGCATCCTGACCCGGCCCGTCACCGAGAAGGAGCCGAACCGGTGACGCCGGCCGCGTCCGCGCGCGTCGACGTCCTCGTCCGCGGCGGTCGGGTCGTCACCGGATCCGACGCGTTCGAGGCGGCGGTGGGCATCCGCGGGGAGCACATCGTGGCGGTGGGCCCCGAGGACCTCCTGGGCCCGGCGGACCGCGTCATCGACGCCACGGGCAAGCTCGTGCTGCCCGGCCTCATCGACTGCCACCTGCACGTGGGGCCCGAGTACGACGACTGGGCCACCGCGTCGCTGGCCGCCGCCCGCACCGGGCTCACGACGCTGCTGCCGTTCGTGAGCTACGACGAGGGGGAGACGCTGCCGCAGGCGGTGGGCCGGATCCGCGAGGAGGCCGAGGCCCGCTCGGTGCTGGACGTCGGCCTGCACGTCATCCTGAACCACGAGCCGCCGATCCTCGACGGGCTCGCGGAGGCGGTGCGCCTCGGCGTCACCTCGTTCAAGCTGTTCATGACCTACAAGAAGCGCCCCAAGCGCATGGTGTCCGACGAGTTCATCGCGCGGACGATGGAGCGCCTGGCGCCCCTCGGGGGGCTGTGCCAGCTCCACTGCGAGAACGGCGACGTGCTGTGCTACCTCGAGGACAAGGCCATCGCCGAGGGGCGGACGCGGCCGGTGGACTTCCCCGCCACCTGCCCCGACTGGACGGAGGAGGAGGCGATCAACCGCGCGATCCTCATCGGCCGCCTCACCGGGTGCCCGGTCTACGTGGTGCACCTGTCCACGCGGCTCGGGCTCGAGCGGATCAAGCGCGCCCAGGCCGAGGGGCAGCGCGTGTGGACGGAGACGTGCCCGCAGTACCTCCTCCTGACCGACCGGGAGATGGAGCGCCTCGGGCCGTTCGCCAAGATCGGCCCGCCGCTGCGTCCGGCCGAGGGGCCGGATCGCGCCGCGCTCTGGCAGGGCAGCGAGCAGGGCTTCATCGCCGCCGTGGCCAGCGACCACTCCCCGCGCGTCCCCGCCGCCAAGGAGCCGGGACGGGTCAACGTGTTCGTGGACGGCCAGGGCAAGCCCATCCCCTTCGGCGCGCCCTCCCTCGAGACCCTCGTGCCCCTCATGTGGAGCGAGGGCGTGGACCGACGCGGGTTCCCGCCCTCCTGGATGGCCCGGGTGCTCGCCGAGAACCCGGCGCGCATCTTCGGCCTCTACCCGCGGAAGGGCGTGATCCGTCCCGGAGCCGACGCCGACCTGACGATCTGGGATCCGGAGCCCCAGTGGGTCATCGAGCAGCGCCACCACCTCGGGATCGCCGGCTTCACCCCCTACGAGGGATGGACGGTGCGGGGCCGGCCGTGGATGACGCTGCTGAGAGGCCAGGTGCTCCTGAACCCGGAGGGGACGCTCGAGCAGAAGGCGGGCTTCGGCCGCTACCTGCCCCGGGGGGCGTCCCAGGCCCCGCTGGGCGGCCCCGTCCGGTGAGCGCGCGCCCGGCCGGGGCGCCTCGACGGCGGCGCGGCGGCCCATGACCGACTACCTCGACCGCCTCGTCGGGTGGGCGGCCGCCCAGCGCCCCGAGACCCTGCCCGCCGACGCGCTGGCCGCGGCCCGGCTCGTCCTGCTGGACACGCTCGGGGCCATCCTCGCGGGGAGCGCCCTGCCGGAGAACGCGGCGCTCGCGCGGCTGGCCGCGCGGCGGTGCCCGGCCGGGGGAAGCGCGCTGCTGGGCCACGGGGGCCGCGCCGACGCGCCGTGGGCGGCCCTCGTCAACGCCACGGCCGGGGTGGCGCTGGAGGTGGACGAGGGGAACCGGCTGGGCGGCGGTCATCCCGCCATCCACACGGTCCCGGGCGCCCTGGCCGTCGCCGAGGAGCGGCGCTCCGACGGACGCCGGCTGCTGCAGGCCCTCGTGACGGGCTACGAGATCGGCTCCCGCATCGGCAGCGCCACGACGCCCCGGCCCGACGTGCACTCCCACGGGACCTGGGGCGCCATCGCCACCGCCGTGGCCGTCGCGACCCTGGAGGACACGGACGCCACCGCGCTCCGCGCCATCGTCAACCTGGCCGCGTCCATGAGCCCCGCCAACACCTGGACACCCGCCCTCCGGGGGGCCACGGTGCGCAACCTCTACCCCGGCCGCTCCGCGTGGCAGGGCATCCTCGCGGTGGACCTCCACCACTGCGGCTTCACCGGGCTCGCCGACGCCCCGTCCGACGTCTACGGGACCATCCTGGCCGAGCGGTTCGAGCCCCACCTGGCCCTCCTCGGCCTGGGCGAGCGCTGTCGGATCCAGCAGAACTACTTCAAGCTCCACGCCTGCTGCCGGTTCACCCACTTCGCCCTGGAGGCGGTGCTGGGGCTGGCGCGCCGGCACGCCGTCGCCGCCGATCAGGTCGCCCGGGTCCGGGTCACGACCATTCCGTTCGGCCTGCGCATGGCCGACGTGGACCCCGACGGGCGCCTGGCGGCGAAGTTCTCCATCCCCTACGCCGTGGCGGCGGCGCTCGTCCTCGGCCACGCGGAGGTGGGCGCCTTCGAGTCGCCCGCTCTCGACGACCCGCGGATCCGGGACCTCGCCCGCCGCGTCGCCGTCGACGCCGATCCCGAGATGTCCCCCCGGCGAGCGGACTACCCGACGGCCCGGGTCAGCCTCGTCCTCCGGGACGGCCGGGTGCTGGAGCAGAGCACCGGCGTCGTCCGGGGCGACGCCACCGATCCGGTGCCTGCGGAGGCGGTGGTCGCGAAGTTCCGCCAGCTCGCGGATCCGGTCCTGGGCGACGCGCGCGCCCGGCAGGTCGCGGACCTAATTCAGGAGGTGGACGGCCTGAAGGACGTCGGGGATCTGACGGCGCTCCTGGTACCGGCGT
>Ga0187892_10001101_pt1 | contig 65055 bp, 54 predicted proteins | sample MA1701073metaG_FD_139345 | JGI IMG/M metagenome (GOLD analysis project Ga0187892, IMG submission 139345) | Bio-ooze microbial communities from a basaltic lava cave in the Kipuka Kanohina Cave System on the Island of Hawaii, USA - MA170107-3 metaG ... | reverse complement strand
TCTGGTCAGAAAGCTCAAAGGCCTGGTCGAGCACGCGGTCGGTCCGACGCTCCGCGAGCTCTACGAGGACCACGGCGGGGTGCCCTACGACCCGGCGAGCTTGCTGGCCGTGGAGATGTACGGCTTGATGCTGGGGATCCGCTCCTCGCGCCAGCTCGAAGAGCTTTGCCGTTTCGACGCTCGGTTCTGGTTCCTGACGGGATCGCTGAAGCCCGACCACATGACGCTCTGCCGCTTTCGGAGAAGGCTTGCGGACCACCTTCCCGAGCTGTTTTCGAAGGTTTTGGACGTAGCCCGAGACGAAGGCCTTCTCGGGATGAACGTGGTGGTAGTGGACGGCACAAAGCTTAAAGGGAACGTGCGGCAGTGGCGGAAGGTGCTGGAAGAAGCCGAGGAGGCAGATGTGGGGATCGTGGACCGGGACGCCCGCCCGATGTACACGACCTTCGGCGACAAGTTCCGGGGCTACAACGGGCGGGTGGCAGTCCTTGAGTGACGTATTCTCTGGGTGAATCGTAGAGATCCCAGGTTTGGAGGCCGTCGCACGGGGATTCGTTGAGGGCGGTTGGTTCGTCGCTAGTACATGCCTCGTCACAATCGCCGTTTCGGTCCCGCGTTTCTGAAGGGCTCAGGGCGTCGAGCGGACCAGCCGGTTCTCCTGGAGCGTCCGGTTTCCGAGGGCCTGCCCCCTCTGGTTATGTGCCTCAAGAGCCTCGTCGAAGAGGTTTTGGGTTCTCGCTTGAGGCAGATGGCCAGCGACCACGGGGGCTACAGCTACGACCCCTGCGGGCTGTTCTTGGTGCTGCTGTTCGGCTACCTTCAGGGCACGCGCAGTTCGCGGCGCCTGGAGGAGGCATGCAGGTTCGACCGGCGTTACGAGTACCTCTCGGGCGGGCTGCAGCCGGATCACGCGACTCTGGCGCGCTTCCGGCGCCGGGCGGCAGCCGAGATCGAGGACCTGTTCCTTCTGGTGTGCCAGGAGGCGGAGCGGCGGGGAGTCTTGGAGCGGCGCGCGATGGTGGTGGACGGCACGAAGGTGGCGGCGGTGGCCCTCCTTCCGGGTGACCTCTGATCTCCCCTTAGAGGGTGGCGCCCCACACCGACTCCGGGAGGTCTGGGGCGAATCGCTTGTGGCTGTCGTGAGCCCACGGATGGCTCCCCACGTCGCTTGCGTGAGACCCCAGACTTGAGCGCCTGGCCGACTTGTCAGTCCGAGCACCCCGCTTGCGTTTGTGGCCCGCTTTAAGTTGACGATCCTGCCCTTCGAACCCAAACCAAATGGCCCCTCCAACTTCAAAACCCATCCCAAGCCCAAAAAACCCCAACCCACATCCTCGCGTGAACGTGAAATCGGTGAACGTTTCCGGTTCCCTGGAGCCTAAGACTTTTTCACGAGTTCAGGTTCGAAGCGCGCGAGCCATGCCAGACCACTAAAGGCGGCCCCGACCGCCAAAGCTCTGTCCGTCGCCGGTTCCATGGGAGCGATCGAGAAGCAATCAAAAGGTCCGATTGCACTCCGCGATTAGCCCTGCGATCCGGAAGCTCTTCGGTCGGCCAAACCGCGTCAGCCGAGCGGCTGGTGCTCGATCCGCACCTGCGACAGCAGCTTCTCCACGACCGGCCTCCGGCAGATCTCCGCTCCGTTCGTGGCCGCGGTCGCCGCGCCCGCCGCAAGGCCCCACGCGAACGCCTCCACCAGCTCCTTGCCCTCCTCGATCGCCCACAGCATCGCTCCGACCATCGAGTCCCCGCTGCCGATCGTGCTCTTGGTCTCCACGATCGGCGACAGCCCATCGAACGTGCCGTCGCCGCACACCATCACCGCGCCCGCAGCCCCCCGGCTGACGACCGCGATCGCCACGCCCATGTCGTAAAGCTTCTTCGCCGCGTCCAGGCACTGCGCCTTCGTCCGAACGGGCATTTGGAACAGCTTCTCCGCCTCCCGGGCGTTCGGCTTCACGAGGTCCGGCGTCGCCTGCAATCCGAACCGCAGCGCGTCGCCGTCCGCGTCCAGCGCCAGCCGGCATCCGTCCGACTTGAGCACCTTCGCAAGGACCAGGAGCGCGTCCGACTTGAGCCCGGGCGGGATCGACCCGCCGACGCACCCCCAGCGCGCCTTCACGCCCCGCGCGCGGCACTTCTCCACCAGCTCGTTCCACGCCTCCCCGGGCACTTCGGGGCCGCGCTCGTTGAAGGAGCTCGACGGCGCGCTCGCGTCGTCCAGCTGCACGGTAACGTTCATCCGCGTCTCGCCCGAAACCTCGATGAAGTCGTGCGGCACGCATTCCCGATCGAGAACGGACCGCACGTACGCCCCGGTTCCCCCAGCGACCAGACCGAGCGCGAGCGCGTCCGCGCCCATCTCCTTGGCGACGCGAGCGAGGTTGATCCCCTTGCCGCCGGCGTCCGTCTCCGTCCGCAGCACCCGGTTCACGTCCCCCTGGCGAAAGGCGTCGACGATCAGCGTTCGGTCGACGCTGGGGTTCAACGTGGCGGTGACGATCATCCGGCTTGCCCTCGACGAATGCGGAGATTACCGAAAGGGACGGGCGTTTGCCTGCGCGACGTTCCCGGACAACGGCGAATCGCGCCTATTGGGCCATGACGTCCACGAGCGCGAGCTTCTCGGGGTCCATAGTCCGCTCCGTGCTCAGCACGTAGGACAGCGGATGCGAGACCAGCTTGCCCGCGACGAGCCCTGCCATCTCCCCCGGAAACCCATCCAGCAGCCGAGCGACCGCGTGCGCTCCCAAGCGAAGCGCGAGCACGCGGTCGAAGGCGGTCGGAGTCCCGCCTCGCTGCATGTGGCCGAGCACGAGGTAGCGCACGTCTCCGCCGACATGCCGCTCCAGATACACCTTTACGTCCTCCGCGCGCGCCGCGCCCTCCGCGACCACCAAGATGCAGCTTTTCTTGCCCTTCGCCGCGGACCGTCGAAGCAGCTCCGCGATCCCCTCCAAGCGGTACGGCACCTCAGGGATCAGCACGGCCTCCGCGCCCGCGGCAAGGCCCGCTTCGAGCGCGATGAAGCCGTTCAGGCGGCCCATGACCTCGATCACGAACGCCCGTTCGTGCGAGTAAGCCGTGTCGCGCACGCGGTCGATCGCCTCGACGGCCGTGTTCACCGCCGTGTCGAAGCCCACGGAGAAGTCCGTTCCGGAGATGTCGTTGTCGATGGAGCCGGGCACGCCGTTGACCGGATATTGGAAGGTTTCCCGGAGCCGAAGCGCGCCGGCGAGCGAGCCGTCGCCGCCGATCACCACCAGGCCGTCGATACCGCGCTCCTTCAGATTCGAATGGGCCTTCTCAAGGCCCGCATCGGTTCGAAACTCGTCGCTGCGGGCGGACCTGAGGACCGTCCCCCCCAAAGCGATGATTCCGCCCACCGATCGGGAGTCCATCTCCACGGTCTCGTCGCGCAGGATACCGTCGTAGCCGTGATAGAAGCCCGTGACGCTTACTCCTCGCGACAGCGCGGTTCGCACGACACCGCGAACGGCCGCGTTCATTCCGGGAGAGTCTCCCCCGCTCGTAAGCACTCCGATCCTCTGCATCTCAATTAGGTCATCTAGCGAAATTGCACGTCCCGTCCAGTCGGAGGGTCAATCTTAAGGACGAGCGCGCGGCCCGGACCGAACCAGATCTCCCCGGGCGAATCCGCAGCCGGCGCGCTCGCGAGTAGACTTTCGGGATCGAACCGAATCCGAACCCTTTGGCGCGACCCGTCGCCGCCCTCATGCGCCAGCCCCCGGGCCTGTCGCCCGACGATTCTCTGTCGCGCGTGGCCTTCTTCTTTCGAGAGACGCCGTTTCGCATTCTGCCCGTGACGCAGGAAGGAAAGCTCATCGGGGTGGTCACGGAGCAGAGCCTTGCGCATGCGCTAGCTTCCGGCGCTTCTTCGCTCGAGCCCGTGACGGCGGCGATGCGCGAGCAGCCGGGCAGGATCGGACCGGAGACGACCGGCGCGCAAGCGCTGCGCGCGCTCGAAGACGGGAACGAGCCGGGCCTAGTGGTGGTGGACGCGGAGGGATACCCGTTGGGCGTGGTCACGCCCACGGACTTGCTCGCGCCGGATACAGTGGGAGTTCGGCCTCACCTGGTGGGAGGGATGGCGACGCCCTTTGGCGTGTATCTGACGACCGGATCGGTTCGGGCGGGCGCGGGCGACTTGGCGCTCGCGGCGACCGGCGCCCTTTTGTTTCTGCTCTTCGCCGCTTCCGTCGTCGCGTCTGAGCTGATCGCAGGTCTGTTGACCGCCGAGGCGTGGAACGGACGGATCGTCGCCTGGACCCGGGACTTCGCGCCCGTCGCGCTGTTTCTCTTCGCGGTGCGGGCGCTACCGCTGTCCGGAATCCATGCAGCGGAACACAAGGTCGTTCACGCGATCGAGCGAGGGGAACCACTGGAGCCAGAGGTCGTGCGCCGAATGCCGCGAATCCATCCTCGCTGCGGCACGAACCTAGCGGCGGGGCTCGCGCTTTTCGTGGGCCTCGCGGAGACCCCATGGACGCGCGATCCGCAGCTCCGAATGATCGTTGCTGCGCTCGCGACCCTGTTCTTTTGGAGGCCCATCGGCAACTTTCTGCAGTGGGCCGTGACGACCCGGCCGCCGACGGAGAAGCACATCCGGCTCGGAGTCCGCGCGGGAAAGGAGCTCCTAGAGAAGTACCGCCGCGCTCGCGGTCGCCCGCTCGGCGTCCTTCGGAGAATCGCGGCGAGCGGCCTGCTGCACGTGCTGGCCGGATCGTTCGCCTGCGGGGCCGCGCTGCAAGGTATTGCGGGTCTGTTCGGGGTTAGGCTGCTGCTCTAGGTATACTCGCGGCGAGGCAGAAGCTCCGTGGACATCGCCTACAAGATCTTTCTGGGGATCAGCATCCTCGTGGCGTTTCTTTTCACCATGCTGGTGTTCTTGACCGGCAAGGGCGACGCCATGTCGGGAGGCGGCGGCATCCGCACGACCTACCGGGGCAAAGCGGGCTTCGACGACTTCGTTTCGCGCCTCGTGCTCATCCTCGGCGCGGCGTTCATGGCGCTGATGATCCTGCTGGACTGGATGTCCAACTTCCTGCCGAAGTCCTGACGCCCGGTGCGCTACGCTCCCTTCTTCTTGGGCGTCGGGATGCTTTCGGAATTCTTAAACTTTTCCGGATTAGCCTTGAACACGCTCGGGCAACCGGCACAGCAGAAGAAGTAGCGGCGGCCCTTGTAATCGGAAAACATCTTGCTCTTGGTCGCCTTTGCGATGTCCACCAAGCTGTTCTTCATGACCGGGCAGTGGATCTTCGTCTTCGCGGGCTTCTTCTTTTGGCCCCCCAGTCCGGCGTGGACTGCGACGCCTAGCGCGCTTGCCAACAACAATGCGGTTACAAACTTGATCATTTCAACTCTCCAGTTTCCCCATTGCGAGGGTCGGCCCGTCGGCCGTCGGGCCATTGAACGGGCAGCCTGCCTCTTGTGTCCAAACGGCCGAAGCGGCCTATAGGTTCCCTTCTTTTGGGCCGATGGGAGGCTGTAAACTCGATTGCGCCCGCGCACTCCCTTGAAGATCACGATCCTTCACACCAACGACTTCCACGGAACGCTCGATCACGAAAAGGCGGAGTTCCTTCGTGACCTCAGAGTCCGCACGGCGCCCGCGCTCTACTTCGACAGCGGCGACTGCGTGCGCTCGGGGAATCTGGCGGTGCCGGTTCGCGCCGATCCGGCCTGGAAGCTGTTGAGCCTCGCGCAGTGCGACGCGGGCACTCTCGGCAACCGGGAGACTCATATTCTGGAGTCTGCATTCCGAGCAAAAGTCTCCGGAGCGAAGCACCCTCTACTGTGCGCAAATCTGCGGAGGAAGGACGGCTCTCGGCCTTTGCCGGGGTCCCTGGTTCTCGGGATCGAAGGCTTGTGCGTGGGCGTGCTGGGCGTAATGGTGCCGATGGTGACGGAGCGTATGGCGGCGCGGGCTGCAAGCGCGTATTTGTGGGACAAGCCGATCGACACCGCTTGCGCCATTGCGAAGGAGCTGCGCCACGACTGCGACTTGCTCGTCGCCCTCACGCACATCGGCTTGACTGCGGACCGCGAACTTGCGGAGGCGTGCCCGGTCGTCGACTTGATTCTGGGCGGGCACTCGCATACCAAGCTCGAATCTCCGGAGAGGATCGGCAGGACGTGGATCTGCCAGGGCGGCTCGCACGGCAAGTATGTCGGGCGATACGTTTGGGAGATCGGAAGGGGCTTGACGGACGGCGAGCTGCTGCCTCTGCCGTAAGTTGGCAAGAAGGGAATGCCTCCCCCTCCGCTCACGCATTATCGGATTCGAGGCGCTAGAGGGTATAAGCCCGCCGTGTCGCTGAAGGACGCGCTCACGCTCCGAACCCTTTTCCGGCACGTGCGGATTCGCATCGCGGCGGGTCCGAACGCGGGGCTGCTTTGGAGCGTGGCCACGAGAAGCACGTTTTTGCGAGGAGCGTACGAGAGTCCGCGCTGCGAATTGATCGCGGAGCTGATTCGAGAGGGGGAGACCGTTTGGGACGTCGGCGCGCACTTCGGGTACGTGACCCTGCTTGCGGCCCAAAGGTGCGGCTCTGCCGGCGAAGTGGTGGCCTTCGAGCCCTCGGCCCGAAATCGCTGGTACTTGGAATCCCATTTGCGCTGGAATGGGGTAGGCAACGCGCGGGTCCTCCCCTACGCTCTCTCCAAGGAAGACGGCGAGTCCCGTTTCGAGGCGCGCGGGTCCGGCACAGGGCATCTGGGCACACGCGGTGAGATCGTCCCAACGAGGTCGATCGACAGCCTGGTTGCGTCCGGCGAGTGCCGTGCGCCGAGCTTAGTGAAGGCGGACATCGAGGGCGCGGAGCTCGACATGCTCTCCGGCGGCGAGCGGACCCTTCGAAACCGAGACGCGGTCCTGCTCGTCGCAACTCACTCCGACGAGCTGCACCGCGCATGCACGGGGCTTCTCGTCGAATACGGCTATCAGGTTCACGAGCCCGCTCGAGTCGCGGAGGCAAGGCGCGTCGGCTGGGATCGCCTGCCCATCGAGCCGGAGTTGCTCGCGGTCGGTCCCGGACGCGAGGTCGACGGCGCAATCCTGGAGCGGTTCCGCGCGGGGTAGCCCTCTCGCAATGGAACGGCCGAGAGCCAAAGGGAAGGACTCTTCGAGCGGCCAATCGAACCCAATTCCCCGATGGCCGGCCCGATCGAGAACCCGCCCGAGGCCGGTCCGGCGGCGGCTCCGCCGGACGCGCCCGAGTTCCAGGAGGGCTTTACCGCCAAGACCGTATTGGGCGCGCTCTTCATCGCGCTCCTGATGCTTCCGGGCGGAATCTATCTGGGACTCGTCGCAGGCTACGGGATCGGCGAAGCCGCGGAGTGGGTGACCATCGTGCTCTTCGCCGAGGTCGCGCGGCGAAGCTTTCAGCCGCTTCGCAGGCAGGAAATCTACATCCTGTTTTATGTCGCCGCGGCTCTCACCAGTGTGATCAACCAGACGCGTGGGCTCTACGGCGGCCCCTTCAGCGGCCTCATCTGGCACGGCTACTTCGTGGGCTCCGAAGCCGCGCGGCCGATCGCGGACCAGATTCCGCAGTGGGCGGTGCCGGGCCCGAACAGCCCCGCGATCGTGGAGCGCGAGCTTTGGCATCCGGCTTGGTGGACGCCGATCGCGCTGCTCGCCGCGGCGGAGCTTTGCGGGCGTCTGAGCTGGATGAGCCTCGGATACGCGCTCTTTCGGCTGACGAGCGACGTCGAGAAGCTTCCCTTTCCGTACGCTCCCGTTGCCGCATCGGGCGCGACCGCGCTGGCCGAAGCCGGGACGGAGAGCTGGAGGTGGCGGGTGTTCTCCACCGGCGCGGTCGTGGGCCTGCTGTTCGGACTGGTCTATCTCGCGCTGCCGATCGTTACCGGAATCGTCCTCGGGAAACCGGTTATGGCGCTGCCCATCCCGTTCGCCGACTACACGACGAACATCGAAAACCTGCTCCCGGCGGCGGTGGTCGGGATCAGCCTCAGCCTCGGGAACGTGCTCATCGGCTTCGTACTGCCCTTCCACATCGTGCTGGGCGCGGCTGTGGCGAGCGTGTTGGCGATGATCGTAATGAACCCGATCCTGTACCACGCGGGCTTGCTGCCGAACTATCGCTTCGGATCGGACGCATTCCTCACCAAGCTGACGGCGGATATGGACTTCTGGCTTTCCGTCGGCATCGGCATGAACGTTTCGGTCGGAATCCTAGGGTTGGCCCTTGTGGGCAAGGCGGTCGCGCAGGCTCGGCGCCATCGCTTGGAGCGAGCCTACAGCCTCGAACCACCTCCGGGCCGTGGAGACGTACCGGTCAAGCTGGCGGTTTTGACCTGGTTCTCGGCCACGATGGCGCTCATCGTCGTGTGCAGAGTCCTGATCCCTCAGTTTCCGGTGTGGCTTCTAATCGTGTTCGGGCTGCTTTGGAGCCCCCTGAACAGCTACATCTCGGCGAGGATGCACGGCCTGACCGGGCGCGGCGTGTCGTTTCCTTACCTGAAGGAGGCCGCCGTCGTCGCGTCCGGATACCAGCGAGTCGACGTCTGGTACGCGCCCGTGCCGCTTCTGGACCAGGGCTGGGCGGCGCAGCGGTTCCGTGAGGTCGAGCTAACCGGAACGAAGTTCACGAGCATCCTCAAGGCCGAGGCGCTCATGTTTCCGACGATCCTTATCGCGAGCTTCGTGTTCTGGAGCGCGTTTTGGAAGTCGAATCCAGTGCCCTCCGCGCAGTTCCCTTACGCGGCGGCCTTCTGGCCGGTAGAGGCGAAGATGCAGGCCGTGGTCCAGCAGATCAACCTCCCCCGGGAAGGAGGCGGGGAGAACTGGTTCCTTGCGGCCATCAAGCCCTCGCACATCGTAGGAGGAACGTTAGGTGGCCTAGTTATTTATGGTTTCCTGGCGCTCTTCAAAGCGCCCCTTCTCTTTTTCTACGGGTTCGCGGGAGGGCTCGGGCTGTTCCCTGCATTCACGATCCCGCAGCTTCTGGGAGCGTGGATCGGCAGGCGCTTCATGGCGCGGCGTTACGGCGAGGAGTCCTGGATGCGCCAGGCGCCGGTCCTGCTCGCGGGCTTCTCCTGCGGCACGGGATTGATCGCGATGACGAGCATCGCGGTCGCGCTCGTTTCGAAGGCGATTTCCCAGCTGCCGTACTAGCGCGTGCCGTCCGTAGCCGGCTCCGCTTTCATGCGGAACTCGAGCCGCACTTCGTACGCTCGCGGCCAGGGCAGCAGGACCCGCACCGATTCGAGACCGGAGAACTGGTACTGGCCGGTCCCCGCGAAGAACCTCCTTCCCCTGAACTGCTGCTCGAACGTGTCGAAGAGTCGCTTCGTCAAGTCCGATTGAACGAGACGGTTCACTGCTTCGAAGTCGGAACCATAGGTCTCCTCGCGGCTTGCGCGCGGCATGGAGTCGATCAGCTTGTACGCCGCGGGCCGCGTGAATCGGTGGTACTCGAAGTCGTTCACGAAGCGGTGCAGGAGGAACTCGCGCTGCGCCGTTTCGCGCGCGAGCGGGTCGATCTGGAGCCTTCGAGCCAGTAGGTACACGTTCGCGGCCGGGATCGCGGTGCCCAGCGTGTTGCCCGCCGTATTCCAGCCCGCGTAGGAAAGCAGCCGCATCATGCGCCGGTCCTCTCCGAGGATCGCGAAGAGCGTTTGGTCCGCGGTGCCGTCCTTTCCGAGATTGATGTCCGCCACCGCTACCGGAAACCCTTGCTCGACCTCGTCCGTGAGCTGCTGCACGAAGCTCCGAAACGGCCCTTCACGGGGGTTCGGCGTGTTGAGGAATAGCGTGTAGTCGTGGTTGCCGTCCGGACCCACCGGCCTCGCACCGCTCGCGATCAGCTGGTCCAAGACGCTGAGGCCGATGTTCTTCGACTCGTAGTTCGCGACCTTGCCGCGCCCCGCGGGGTCCGAGTACACGACCCGCACGCGCGGAAGCCAGTCGTTCCCCCGAAGCAGCGCGCGGCTCACGAGCACGTTGGCGAGCTGGTCGATGCCCTCGCACATGTAGACCCGGCCGCCCAGAAGGTATTGGTCCGCGAGCTGCTTCAGAGCGAGCTGCTCCGGAATGTGGGGACCGTACGGCTGGGCGTCGTCTTGGCCCAGGACCACGTAGTCGAACGCCCCCTCCTTCACCATTCCCAGCAGGGCCCTCTGAAGCTGATGATTGCGGACGCGAGTGGCTTCGTACCGTTGGATTTCCATTGGCGGAATTTTCGCGAGCAGGTTCTGCAGGGTCTGTCGATGCGCGGGGCTTTGCGTGCGCCGAAAACGGTCCTTCACCTCTTGGTAACGCCCGAGGTTCAGCCTCCACGCGGCGGTCGCCCTGGTGGCGGTCGGATACAGTCGCATGATTGCCGAGAAGGCGAAGAACTTCGTTTTCGTGTTTCGCTTTCGAATCTCGACGAGACGGCTGAGCCGCTTCAATGCAACTTCAATCTTCGTGTCCGAGACTCGGCTGGCGATCAGGCCCCCGAAAGCGGCCATGTCAATGCTCGCAACGACTGCCAGCACGTCACTCATATCCTGAGCCGAGAGCCAATCCAAAATGGCGTCGGGATTGCCCGCAGTCGTGTACCTCCCCAGCAACTCGTAAGGCGGAAGCACGACCTCGACGTTCGCCATTCGTGCGATCAACTGCGCGAAATGGCCGGCGGCGGGACGTGAATCCAGCGGAATCAGCACAATTCGCTGGGCGAGAGCGGTGCACGCGATCAGCGCAAGCGCCGGCGCGAGGCACCACCTCATTCGGGAAAAGATACCTGTCCTTTGGAGAGAGAGAGGAACTGGCGTCCGCCCTAGCCGGTAGGAACTCTGACCGTCCCGGAACCCCCACCCCCGACCCCTCCCCCTACTCGGCTGCGCCTCGCATGGGGAGGGAGTTGTTTTGGGTTACGATCGGGTAGCCGCCGGCCGTCCCGGAACCCCCGCCCCCGACCCCTCCCCCTACTCGGCTGCGCCTCGCATGGGGAGGGGGTTGTTTTGGGTTACGATAAGGCAACTGCCGGCCGTCCCGGAACCCCCACCCCTGGCCCCTCCCCCTCGCCTCGCCGGGCTCGGCAGGGGGAGGGGAAGATGGGTCGGCCGAGGCTGTGCGTGGAGACACGAGGCGGCTCGCGGAGGGGGCGGAAATGCGTAAACTCGGGACATGCTCGCCATCGCATGCGCCGCCGCACTGACTGTCCCCGCGCCTTCCATTACGTTGACCCTTGTTCGAGGCGGATCCCTACCCGGCCTCGAGACTCGCTACTGGGCGGTCGAGGACGTTACATTGGACTCGCGCGAGCCCGATCGCAACTTCGGAGGAATGGCGCATTTGGCAGGGGGTCCGGGCAGGACCATCCTCATCCGCTTTGGCGACTTGAACCGCGCGATCGGCCCTGGAAAGCGAGTTACCGGAGCCTCGCTCGTTCTGTCGAGCGCGGGCGCGGGCCGCGCCGTTCTGAGGAGCGTGGGCGAACTCCAAGTTCCGTGGGGAGAGGGCCCAATACCGGTGCTCGTGCCCTGGCTTAGGACGCCAAAGCCCGGCGCGCCGCCGACGGACCCCGCTTCCGCCGAGCCGACTCCGCCCTGGTGCGCCACTTGGCGGCATCGGAGAACCGGGGAGCGCGCGATTCCGTGGCAGCAGTTCGGAGGCCTGGGGTTGGGCGACTCGAAGCCGATTCAGAGCGCAAAGGCCACGACTCCCGCGCCCGGAGTCCTTCGCATCGAAGGCTTGGGAGAGGCGGTCCAGCGCCAGCTCGAGCGCCCGGCATCGAACTTTGGATTCGTATTAGCTTTCGAAGAGCCCGTCGAGTTCTGGAGCAGCCAGGCGCCGGACGCAAGGCCCGCGCTGGAGCTCGAAATCTCCGACATTCCCGGTGCCGACGGTCCCGATTTGAGCGTGGCCGTCATCGAGCGCACGCCCGAGTACGAGCGATACGGCCCACCGGCGCCCCTCGCCGCAGAACAGGACGGCGTGCCCGTGTACCTTCCCGGCCCACCCGCGAACGCATCGGCGAAGCACTGGCCCGCGGACGGCGAAGAGGTCACGTACCGGGCCAGAATCCGGAACTTGGGCAATCGCGCGGTAGAGCGCTTTACCGTCCGCTGGTCGATCCGAGAGCGCCCCGGCAGCGCTGTCGAGGTCGCGCAAGCGGTCGCACCCGGGGAGGAAGCCTCCGTCAGCGTGAAGACGAGCTTCCGCGCCACGCACGACGATCACCGCACGCAGCCGGTGTCGGTGGAGGTTACGGCGCATGGCGACGCGAACCAGGCCAACGACTCGCTGGAAATCCATGAGTGCGCGCTTAACGTAGCCGTTGTCGTCGCTGAGAGCGCGGCGGAGCGCATTCGGTCGCTATCGAACTGGATAGGATCGAAGTCCATCGAGGACTGGGCGCAATCTCAGTTGCGGTTCCTCAACGACTGCGCCTTCCCGCAAAGCAGGTTCTCCTTCGCGCGTGACGGCGTGCTTCAACGTATCCGCATCCAAAGGATCGTCGTCGTACCCGATTCTCGGTTCTCCGAAGAGGCTCGGCTCGCACGGGCAAACCTCGCATACGACGCAGCGATCGCATTAGGCCCGGAATTCCGGCCGAACGTGCGGGACGCAGACAGGGAGTTCTTTCGCGCCATCTTTCGAGCGCTGGGCATGAGCATAGAGGCGGGCGAGCAATCTAGGGCTGCGAGCGCGGACGGCGTTGGGCTTGCCCTTGCGCGCCGTGACGCATTTCCCGGTCTGATGGGCTACGGCGACACGCGGAACGATTCGCAGGTGCTGCCGCAGACCTGGATGCTTAGCGAGCCATGGGCGGACCCGATCTTGGATTTGATTCCCAAAGAGCACACCGATCTGCTCTCCGCTACGGAGGTGGGAGCGCTGAACGCGAACCTGGCCCACCGCGCCGGCGTTCCGGGAGACTGGCTCTTCGACGTGCCCGGCCTTGTGTTCGTGAGCGCGCGGGACGCAAACGGGCTCGCGCTCGCCGACGCGAACCTAGAGTTCTTCCAGACAGCCGGATGGCAAGCCACCGCGACGGCCGTTTTTCGTGGCAAAACGGATGCGAACGGCACCCTGCTGCTTGCAAAGCGTCCCACGCAGGCCGGCGACGCGTTCGCGACGATCACCGGGCACACGCTTCGTCCGAACCCGTTCGGGCGCTTGGACCCCGCGGGCGCCAACAGTACGATGCTGGTTCGAGCCACGTGGAAGGGCGGTGTGGACTGGAGCGCCCTGAATGCGTGGCAACTGGTGGACTCCTCGCGCCGCAATCCCCTAGGTCCGGCGCTCGCTCAAGTGCGGTTCAACATTACCGACGGAGAAGTCGACCAAGGCACGAACTACGCTCTCGGCAGGATCGTTACGGATTCGGCGTCCACGCTTCCTGCAGGGTTGGCGCCGATCGTGGACGGCGACCCGAAAACGAGCGCCGAGCTTCCCTCGAAAGCGGGAGACTGGCTGGAAATCGACCTCGGCAGGGACCGGGTCGTCGCAGAGGTGCGGCTCTTCGGTTCCCAGGACTCCTTTTGGCGGAAGTTCGACCTGATGACTTACGCGACCGGCCAGGCGGCCGCGGAAGCCCAGATATGGCGGAGTGAGGCGGACTGGGGCTGGACCTCCTTTAACCGAGGCGACGCTGTCCAGGGCCAAGCCGGGTTTCGGTCTGTCTCCTATCGAGCGCCGTCACGTCGGACCCGATTCTTGCGGATCGTTTGCCGGGAACCGGGTGCTCGCGCGCATTTGAACGAAATCGAGGTAAGACCGCTTCGCTCCGGACCGCGATGAGACCAAGGGTCTTTCAGCGCGTACGCTCCACTGCGTAGCGCGCGATCGAATCCAAGTCCTCGGATCGAATCTCGCTTCTTCGGAGCGCCAGCAGCGCGGCATCCAGGGCCTCCTTGGCAAGCTCCCGCGAGCGCGGAATCCCGAACTTGCCCGGATAGGTCGCCTTGCGCCGCTCGAGGTCCGCCCCGGTGGTCTTCCCCATCTCCTCGGAGGTCGCTGTCACGTCGAGAATGTCGTCGGCGATCTGAAACGCCAGGCCGACGTTCTCTCCGAACGATTTCAGCGTAGCTACTTGCCCGTCGCCGCCTCCGCCGAGTATCCCGCCGATCTCACAGGCGGAGCCGATCAGGGCGGCGGTCTTTCTGCGATGAATCGCCTCCACGCCTTCTCGCCTCGAGGCTGAGCCCTCCGCCAGGACATCCATCACCTCGCCTCCGACCAGCCCGTTCGATCCCGCGGCTTCGGACAGGGAGCGGATCGCCGCAAGCACCATTTGCGCGGGGTGCTTCGCGGCGGCGAGCGTTCGAAAGGCAAGAGAAAACAGTGCGTCGCCGGCAAGAAGAGCGAGCGCCTCGCCGAACTTTGCATGGCAAGAGGGCTGGCCACGACGCAACCGGTCGTCGTCGATCGCCGGCAGATCGTCGTGGACCAGGGAGAACGCATGAACCATCTCCACGGCGCAGGCGGCATCTAGGACGGCTTCCGCAGAACCCCCGACGGCGGACGCGGACGTCATGCAGAGCGCCGGCCGCAGGCGCTTTCCCGGAGCCAAGCACGCGTACCGCATTGCTGCGTGCAGCTCCGAAGGCTCCTCGCCAAGAGGAGGCAAGAGCCCTTCGAGCCGCTTGTCCACTCGCTCCCGGCAGACCTCCAGCACGCCCTCGGCGACCATCGGCGCGAGTGTACCGGCGAAGCCGGCGAGCCTTGGTAAACTGCCTGACGATGGCGGAAATCCGCCCTTTCCGTGGTTTGCGTTACTCTTCCAAGGCAGGCGCTCTCGAGGGGCTCGTTGCTCCGCCCTACGACGTGCTCTCGGACTCGGAACGCGAGGAGTATGCGGGCAGGTCGCCCCACAACGTCGTGCGCGTGACGCTGCCAGAGCAGCTCCCGGACGACCGAAGCAAGTACATCAAGTACGGGCGCAGCTCCGCCAGGCTTGCGGAATGGAGGCGGGACGGAGTGCTGCAAACAGACGAGCGGCCGTGCTTGTACCGGTACACACAGAAATTCTCCGTGCCCGCATCCGCCGACGAATACGAGCGAACCTCCGTAATCGCCCTCCTCAAGACGGAGCCGTACGAGGCCGGCACCGTCTTGCCGCATGAGCAGACCTTCCCGAAGCACAAGGAGGACCGGTTGCGGCTTCTCGAAGCCACTCGGGCGCACCTCGAGTCCATTTTCGGGCTTTGCGAAGACGACGGCTCGTTTCTGGACGCGCTCAAGCTCGCGCCCGCAAGGAAGCTGGCGGAAGTCGAGGGTGCCGACGGCGTCGGCAACGTCGTGGAGGCCATCGAGGACGAGGCCGAGATCCGATCGCTCGCGCGCATGCTCGCGAGTAAGCGAATCTGGATCGCGGACGGCCACCACAGATACGAGACCGCCCGCGGGTTCCGCGAGTCGCTGGGCGCCAAGGATGGTCCGGCGGCCGAGGACTATCTCATGATGGCGATCGGCAGCATGGCGGACCCTGGCCTTGTGATACTGCCGACCCACCGAATACTTCCCAAGCTCCCCGTGGGTCCCGCTCGGTTCGAGCAGCTCATCCAGACACGGTTCGCGATGCGGCGCGTGCCCAACGAAAGCTTGCTTTCCGAGCTACGTCGCCTGCAGGCCGAGGACGCGCGCGTGCTCGGCGTCGCTCTGCCGGGCGGAACGGGTCTGCTGCTCTGCCTGGACGATCCCGATCTCGCGGTGCGGTGGACGCCCGGACCCGAAAGCGAGCGCCTTAAAAAGCTCGACGTGACGATCCTGCACCATGTCATCTTCGAGATGCTGATGGGAATCGAAGGCACGGACTCGCTCCGCTACACGCGCGACGCCGACGAGGCGCTCGCCGCGGTGCGCGACGAGGGGGCCGCGGCGTTCCTGATCAACCCGCCGACCGTCGAAGATATGCGGGTAATCGCTCTCGGCGGCGAGAAGATGCCTCAAAAAAGCACCTATTACTTTCCGAAACTGCTGAGCGGACTGGTCCTTTGGTCCCTCGACGACTTCGACGCGCGGTAGCGCGGCCTCAATTAGAAACGAGAATGACGTTACGACTACTTGGCACCGGCGCGGCAGAGGGGATTCCGGCCTTTCTATCCTCCTCCCGCGTCAGCCAGCACGCGCGCGAGCATGGAGGAAAGGACGTGAGGACCCGCTGCGGCGCGCTCGTGGACGGCTGCCTCAAGATCGACCTGCCGCCGGACACGCTCTACCACATCCATCGCGACAAGCTCGACACTCGCGACTGGACCGCGCTGCTGCTCACACACAGCCACGCCGACCACTTCGCGATCCAGGAGCTTCAGTACGGCGTGTACCCGTTCAACGAGATGGAATACCTCTGCTTTTCGATATACGGGAACGACGCATGCTGCGCCAAGCTGCGCGCCGAGTACCCCGATTGGCCGCTCGAAGTGGTGGAGACGAAGAGCTTTCAACCGTTTCAACATGGGCCGTTCGCGATCACGCCGATTCGCGCGAACCACCTTCAGGAGGAGGACAGCCAAAACTTCCTAATCGAACGCGGCGGGAAGTGCCTCTTGTACGCTACGGACACGGGCGTGTGGGAGGAGGAGACTTGGAGTTTTCTGGAGGGCAGTCGCCTCGACGCGCTGGCGATCGAGTGCACGGAGGGCCTGAGCGCGACCGACTACTGGGGCCACTTGAGCGCGGAGGACTGCGTGATGGTTGTGGAAAGGCTGCGAAAGATGGGGGGGCTTTCGAAGGAAAGCCGCGTGGTGACTACGCACCACAGTCACAACGGCGACGCCACGCACGCGGAGCTGGAGGCGTATCTGAACCCGCGCGGCATCGAAGTCGGCTACGACGGAATGGACGTCGAGTTTTGAAACGGCCCGCTGCGTCTTTTTTGCGGGGGCCGGCGTCTTTTCGGTTGCCAACGGATTGGCGGGCGCGACGGCCAGGACGGCCAACCAACTTTCGCAAGCGCCCAACGGTGCCTTGTTTTTCCTGCCGACGATTCCCATAGGGAAACCTGCCCCCTTTGGGCCGTCCTGTGGAACAAGGGAGAACGACGGGTAGAGTCACGCGCGCATGTCTCTCGCAAGCAAGTGGTTCGGATTCGGTAGAAACTCGGATTTCGACGAGGGCGTCCGCGCGTACGAGCGCGGCGACTTCGAGGACGCGATCCAGAGCTTTGCGGCCTGCGCGGAAACGTGCCGGGACCCGTCCACTCAAAGGCTCGCGGGTTTCTATCTCGGCGAGAGCCTCTTGAGGCGCGCTGAGGGTCTTCTCGAAGCCGGGAATCCGAAGGACGCTAAGCGGTTTCTCGAGCGCGCTGCGGACCTGCATCCGCACTACCCGGATCTGCAGTTCCGGCTCGCGCAGGCCTGCAGGGACAGCGGCGACGAAGCGGGCGAGCAGGCGCACCTGGACTCGGCTCTGGATCTGCATCCGAAGTACGTGGACGCGCTTCTTTATAAAGCCGCCCTTCACTTCGAATCCGGCCAAACGGAAGAGGGTCTGGATGCGCTGAAGAGGGCTGCCGAGTCCGGATCGGGGTTGCCTGTGGAGGGCGTGTCGCGGGTCCGGGCAGCTTGCGAATCGGGGGACCTGGAACTTGCGATCCGCGCGGTCCGCGAGCTGGCGGAAGCGCACCGCGACGACGCGAACGCCCTCGCTCGGGAAGGCGACAAGCAGGCGCACGACAAGGAGTTCGAGGAGGCCGCGCGCGCATACGAGCTCGCGCTTCGGTACGCGCCCAACTACGCGGACGTCCGCTGCAAGTACGGGCAGACCCTCCTGGAGCTGGACCGCGTGGAGCAGGCGCTGGAGGAGTTCGAGCGTGCCCTACAAGTGAACCCGAAGTACGTGGAAGCGCTCGCGCAGAAGGGGATCGCGCTGCGGCGGCTCGGCCGCGAATCGGAGGCCCATGCCGCGTTCGCGAGGGCGGCGGAACTGGACCCGCACCACGTAATCGCGTCGCAGGAAGCGGCGCGGCTTTCAAGTTGAGGAGGTTGCCGCGGACATCCGGTGCGGAGGACCCAAACCCGATTTCGCCGCGTCAACCCGTGGTACACTCGCATTCGAAGGCTGAAAGCCCCAGACATACGGTCGAAGCAGGAGAGACTATGGCGCTGTTTTGCATGCGCGGCACCCGGCGGAAATCCGCAGGGGGCAGAAGCATCGAGCTCCTTACGGTAGCGCTGCTGATGATTGCCGCTCTGTCGTTGGGCCAACTCCCGTCGGAGCCGGGCATCTACATTCCTAGCAAGGGGGGGGGTCATGCCGAAGTATTTTGCCGGGACGCTGAATCAAGCTGCCGGTTACATCATCCCATATCCTGCACCCGACCCCTGGCAGCAAGTGTGGGTTGTTCAAGCTTGGCTCAAGCTCGGTACAGAAAACTTGGGGTTTGTAACGGTCGACACTTACGACTACCCTCCCGGAGAACCGATACCTATGGCAGTCGCGGTCGGCTGTGCGTTCGACAGCACCCACTTTCCGAACGGCACACCGCTTCGCGTAAGGGTCGGTTATAAGGACAATTTCGATCGTGTCTTCGAGCAGGACTCCCCTCCGGTATCCGTAAAGAATAAGGCTCTACTGGGTAATCACTCGTTTGCCGTGGGCGCGATCGGTGACCTGCCAGGAACTCAGAGTCACGACGACGTCGAGGCTGCCCTTCAAGGTTATTACGGAATCGTGAAAAAGCTCCACAATGAGCTCGCGCTTCCTGGCTGGAAGGGCGAGTTAGGAGGAGCGAACTTTGTATACGTTACCTCTCATGGGACGCCAGACTACTATGAAATGGAGAATGGTGACGGTTTCACGGACGCTCCCGAGAGTGATCCCGATAGCCACAAAAAAGTGTTAATGGACACGGTTGGCGCCTCATTCCCTGGCGCCTCTTACCCTCCCTACAACGCGAGTACAATTCCTCCTCCAAACTTCGTCTTTGTCGACGCGTGCAACACATATCAATCCGATTTCTCATGGACGCTGTACCCGAAGGCGAATCTCTATGATGGAAGTGGCATCCCAAGAGCGACCAACATCTTTGGAGCCGGCTGGAACATAAAGCTCCGAGCAAACGATTCCAGTATCATTGCGGAGAAAATCATGCTATACCTGCGATTCGGGTGGCCGGCACGCCGCGGAATTGAGAAGGCTATTGTGGATTTGGCTGCGCTTGGGATTACGGACACGTTAGGAATGACGATCTCGATGACCATGCTTGAGTGGGATGGCGATCCTTATACGAAGGTCATAGGGATATATACCGGAGATGACATTCCTACGCTAAACTGGTTTAGGAGTTGATGAGAATGAAGTCAGCTCGGCGATTTGCGATAGCTATTTGCGCGACTATACTATCCGGGATTTCCGCGACCCAAGGGCAATCGTACGAGGCGATTGCCCGACAGTTCTGCGAGCGAATTGGAAGGTCGGAGCTTACGGCACCTCCTGTACCGAATGTGGACGGAACGTTGGTGCACGGTTCCGGACCGGATTACGACATTGCCATTGACACACATACACACGACATTGCATATTGGTCGGACCGGCGAAGCGTGAATCATCCGCGCCAAGGCAGAGACGCGGATGCTGCATTGCGTACCGAGGAAGGTGCTTGGCTGAAAGCAGAACAGTGGGCCAACGCAGCGGGACTCGACCTGCCACCTAGAAATTCTGCAAAGACGCGTTTGAATGACGGCATTGTATACGAGTATGTGCTCACATTCACGGACCGGCCCTTCGGCTATCCGCCTCGAAACGGCGACAATGTCACGATGAGCGTGAACCGGTTCACTGGCAAAGTGCTGAACATGATGCAGCGAAGGGGGTATTCGTATGATCCGCCAAATGTACGTCTCACGGAAAGCGCTGCGATCGCCGCCCTGCAGAGGCGCGCGCAGCAAGTATATGGAGCACAGATCGACGCCGTCCGGTCGCTTGGGCTGGGTTACAGCGTCAACGGTCGCGCGGGCGAAATGGCGGATCCGGGCGTTCCCGACTTGTTTGCCGTACGACAAGCGCGTCTTGCTTACTTGGTCGAAGGTCTGCATTGGAATACGGCCCGGAGTCGCAATGATGTCTTCTACGCCCACGTAGACGCAGAGACGGGCAAGGTCCTAGACGGCGGCCTTGCAAAGGACTCCCTAGCAGACGCAGGTGCTGTCAAGCACGGACCACCGTTCCGAGCCGGAACCGCACATGGACACTCAAACAGCTCGTCTAACCGGGCATCGATACTTTCGCCTTCCAGCCGGGGGTTTGTAGTGCTGTGTGTGGCCGGTCTCACCGCTGCGCTCGCCGCAGCTTGCTACTTTTGGCTCCGCCAGGCAACTTCTCGAGCTGCCTAGATCATCCTGCGAAAACCGGCGCGGCTTTCGCCGGAAGTCTCCCGTCCTTGCCTTTGAGTTCCGGCGGGCGCTCACGCCGGCTCGTCCTCTTGGAGTGCGATGCGGATGAGACCAGACAACCTTTTCGACCACCATGCGACAATAAAAGTTTTCGGCGTCGGCGGAGCGGGCTGCAACGCCGTCAACCGAATGATCGACGAAGGCGTAGTGGGGGTGCGCTTCGTCGGGCTGAACACCGACGCCCAAGCGCTCGGGCACTGCCGTGCCGAGACGAAGATCCAGCTGGGCGAGGGAGCGACCAGGGGCCTCGGCGCCGGCGGCGACCCGTCCGTCGGGGAGAAGGCCGCCAAGGAGAGCGAAAAGGCGGTCGAGGCCGAGCTCGAAGGCTGCGACATGGCGTTCGTGACCGCCGGAATGGGCGGCGGCACGGGAACGGGCGGCGCGCCGGTCGTCGCCGAGCTCGCCAAGCGAATGGGCGTGCTGACCGTCGGGGTCGTAACCAAGCCGTTCGCGTTCGAGGGCCCGAAGCGAAGACGGCACGCGGAGGAGGGCGCCGCCAGGCTCAAAGAGCACGTGGACACGCTCATCGTCGTGCCCAACGACCGCCTGCTCTCGGTCGTGGACAAGAAGTCGAGCATCCTGGACGCCTTCGCGATCGCGGACGACGTGCTGCGGCAGGGCGTGCAGGGCATCAGCGACATCATCGTGCAGCCGGGCGTGATCAACGTCGACTTCGCGGACGTGCGCAGCGTGATGCGCGGCGCGGGGGTCGCGCTGATGGGCCTCGGGCATGGGATCGGCGAGCAGAGGGCGAAAGTCGCCGCCCAAAACGCCGCAAGCTCTCCGCTCCTCGAGACGAGCATCCAGGGCGCAAAGAGAATCCTGGTGAACGTTACCGCGGGCGTGGACTTCACGCTCGGCGAGGCGCACGAGGCGATGGAGTACATCCTGCAGTTCGCCGACCCGGAGGAGTCCGAAATCATCCTGGGCCACGTGCTGCGGGAGAGCGCGGACGGGGAGGTTCAAATCACGCTTCTCGCGGCGGGAATGGAGCCTGCGGTGCCGTTCGTCCAGCGCCATGCGGAGGCCTTCGTCGAGACGCCTGCCGAGAGGCGGGCGGACCCTCGGGGAGTTTCCGCGCAGCCGATCGAGCTGGACGAGCTGGACCTCGACATTCCGACTTTCCTAAGGAGGCAGAAGCTCGGGAGCTAGCGGCATGCGCGGTCCCTCCCTGGGCCTTCTTTCCCGACTTCCAAGAAACGAACACGCGGCTCGCTCGAGCCGGCCGGGGTCCGGCCCACACGGCTTCTCACCCCCTCAAGCACGGCCCCGGCAACGACCGGGGGCTACTGGTCCAACGATAGCCCCGCCCCACGGGCGGGGCATTTTTTTAGCGTGCCCCTCGGAGGATAGGACCCATACGTCGAATGGGACTCATGAGTCGTATCGGTCCTGCGTGCGTTCCTATCCCTCGGAGAACGCTTCCGCATATTTCGCCCCATTTCCTGTGTTGAACAGAGCTACCTGTTCGCCCCTCTGAACGAATCCGCATGCAATGAGCTTCCGAAGTCCCGAGAGGCACGCGCCGCCCTCGGGGCAGGCGCAGATCCCGGTAAGAGCGCCCATTCGGCGCGCGTCCTCCAGGAGTTCGGAATCGGAGACCGCGACCGCCGTTCCGCCCGTCTCCCGAAGGATGCGCAGCATCACGAAGTCGGCGATCGCCTTTGGAACGCGCAGCCCGGCGGCCACGGTGCGGGCGTCCTCGACTGGAGCGCCGTGGTCCAATTCGTCCTCGAAGCCGCGCACGATCGGGGCGCAGCCTTCCGCCTGGACCGCCACGAACCGAGGGCGCTTCGGGCCGATCCAGCCGAGCGACTCCATCTCGTCGAACGCCTTCGCCATGCCGATGAGGCCCGTCCCGCCGCCCGTCGGATACACGATCACGTCCGGAAGCTCCCAGCCGAAGTGCTCCGCGATCTCGTAGCCCATCGTCTTCTTGCCCTCGACGCGGTACGGCTCGCGAAGCGTGGACACGTCGAACCAGCCCTCCGCTTCCGTCCGCTCCCGGAGAGCCTTCGCGCAATCCGTGATCAGTCCGTCGACGAGGTGAATCTTCGCGCCCAGGATTTCGCACTCGAGGAGGTTCGCTTTCGGCACGTCGCGGGGAAGGAACACGTGCGCTTCCAGGCCGTATGCCGCCGCGTAGGCCGCCATCGCGCCGCCCGCGTTTCCGGCGGAGGGCACGGCGAGCTTTTTCGCGCCTAGAAAGGCCGCCATCGCCACGGCCACCGCCATGCCGCGAGCCTTGAACGAGCCGGTCGGGTTCAGCGATTCGTCCTTGATCCAGAGCGAGCCCGGTTCCATCCCGCTCTCCGCCGCCAGCCGGTCCGCTTGCAGCATCGGCGTTCCTCCCTCTCCCAGCGACTTCGGTTCGATCCCGCGGGGCAAGGGAAGCAGCTCGCGGTATCTCCATAGGCCGGGCGGCCGGCTCGCGAGCGCCTCTCGCGAGAGCGCCTGCCCCGCCGCGCGCAAGTCGTACTCGACGCGGACCGGCTTTCCGCAGGCGCACACGCCCACGAGGCGGTCCCTAGGCTGCTCCGCGCCGCACGCGAAGCAGGAAAGCCGAGAGACGAACATGGGTCCGATTATGAGGCCACAATCCGCTCTATGACAGTCGGCGAGTGGATTCGCGATGCCGCCAGTCGGCTGGAGTCTGCGGGGATCGAATCCGCGCCGCTCGAGGCGCAGGTTCTGTGTTCCCACGCGCTCGGCGTCGAGCGCTCCTGGGCGGTCGCCAACCCGGACTTTTCCCTCGAACCCTCGGCGGCAGAAGAGCTCTTGCTCCGGAGGCTGCTTCGTGAGCCGCTCGCCTACATCGTCGGCCGGCGGGAGTTCTATGGGCGCAGATTTCGCGTGACGCGGGACGTTCTTATCCCTCGGCAGGAGACGGAGACCCTGGTCGACGCGGCTCTGGGGGCGCTGCCTCCGAAAGAAAAGATTTCCGTTCTGGACCTCGGAACCGGTTCCGGCTGCCTGGCGATCACGCTCGCGCTCGAAAGGCCGGCATGGCGCGTGGCCGCCTCCGACGTATCCGAGCCGGCGCTCCAGGTGGCGCGCCGGAACTCCGACGAGCTAGGAGCCGACGTGCGTTTTGTCCCCTCGGACCTGTGCGAGGGTCTGATGGGGGAGGCGTTCGATGCGATCGTCACCAACCCGCCCTACGTTCCCGAAGGCGCCGACCTGCAGCCCGAGGTGCGCGATTGGGAGCCGGGCGTGGCGCTCTTCGCCGGAGAGTCGGGGCTCGAGATTCTCGCGCGCATCGCGTCGGAAGCGGCCGGCCTCCTGCGGCCCGGCGCGCTCTTGATCACGGAGATCGGGAACGGGCAAGCACAGAACGTCCGGGAGATCTATGCAAGGCGCGGATGGATAGAGATCGGCGCGCGGCGGGACCTTTCCGGGACGGAGCGAGCGCTGCTTTTTCGCGCATCCCATCCCGCCTGACCCGAAGCAAACGGATTTCGGTCCCCATCGAATCGACGGACGGCCAGAAGCCGCCACGCGTCCACCTTCAAAAGCGGCCAAGAGTGCCGATACCAGGGATGATGAATGTCTCCGGCGCGCAAGCGACACCTCCGATTGCCATGTCACCTCCCGACGTTAGGGTGCTGGAGACGCGACCCCTGGACGCCCGGGCGCGCTTGTTGGCGCAGCTCGTAGAATCGCAGCGCGCCGAGACGGCCGCCGCGGACCCACGGAGCGGAAAAGGGATTCATCTGGACATCCGGGTGTAGGGCCGGCTCACCGGCCCGCACCCCGGATGGTAGAATCGCTCTTCGTGAGCGACAAGCCCCCCGCCAAGCCCGTCTGGTGGAAGAACACCTATTTCTGGTTCGCCGGAGTCCTGTTTTTGATCGGCGTGTACGGCTTGCCGTTCCTTGGCGGCGAGTCCGCGATTCGCGATCCCGGCCAGAAGCGCGAGGGCGGCCTGGCGCTGATCTACTTCGGCGGGGCGGCGATCATGCTGCTGAACGGCTGGCTCAGCCACCGGCTGACCGTTCGGCACTACCATGAGGCAACGGAGGGACAGCAAGGCTGATGGTCACTTGCAAATGCGGCAGGCCGATGGACAAAGTGCCGGATTGGCTGCAGGGCGTAAGCGTCGAGTTCGTTTGCAACAACTGCCCGGACCGAAAGACGAAGAACATCGCTTTCATCTCGCTCGAGCCCGCGCAGCCCGAGGCGGCGGAAGAAGAGCCTTCCGGCGATGCGGCCGCCGAGGAATCCGGGCAGGACCAGGACGCGGAAGAGTCCTAGAGGCGATTCGCGGCCAAGCTAGTCGATCCCATTTGGGTCCGAAGCGAGCGCCATGCTCTCGGCGCGCGTGAGCGTTTGGCACGGCTCGACGAACGGATACCCTTCGGCGCGTAGGGTCTCCGCCGCGGCGTAGGCAGACACCGCGTTTCGAAAGAACCCGAAGGCCGCCGAACCGGAACCGCAGAGCCCGGCGGCATACGACCCTATCTGCTTCAAACGAACGATCAGCTTCCGCGAGGATTCGGGCGCCACCGCCTCGAAGTCGTTTTGCAGCTCTTCGTCGTCGTCGGACGGTTCGCGCAGCGCTCGCGGCAGGCCGTCAAGCCGGGCGTACGCCTCCGCCGTCGAACACGTCTCGTCGGGCATGGCGACCACCAGCCAACGGCGGCCCCTGTCGGGAAGGAGCTTCACGATTTCGCCATAGCCCTCGCCGCTCGCTGTCCCGCCGACCAGGAAGAACGAAACATCAACGCCGACCGCGGAGGCAACGTCGCGCGCGTCGCGTTCGGAAAACCGGCCTTCCATCAAGCGAAGAAGCGCCCGAAGAAGTCCGGCGGCGTTCGAGCTTCCTCCCCCGAGCCCAGCGCCTGGAGGTATTCGCTTTTCGAGCCGAAGGGACAGAGGCGGGACCTCGGCCAATTCGGCCACGAGCCGCAAAGTCTTCGTCAACGTGTTTTCGGGCGGAAGCCCGGGCCAGTCGCAATGCAGGGCCGCAGAGCCCGCCTCGTCCGACACGTGAAGCCGGTCGAACAGGCCGATCGCTTGATAGACGGTGCGAATTGGGTGATAGCCCGTCGGCTCGAGCGGCCCGACGGACAGGAACAGGTTGATCTTGGCTGGGCAGCCTACGATCAGGCGCACGGGCTCAGCCCTCCTGCGGGACCTCGCCGGATTCCTCGTTTCGGGGCCCGTCCGGCATCACCGCCACGGTCTTGGGGAACGGCGTCAGCTCCAGCTCGTCGAGCGCCTGGTCGATGGCGGCGAGCTGCATCTTCGCCTCCTGCATCGCCTCGAGGAACTCTTGGCTGGAGAGCTCGGGCGCGCGGCCGACGAGCCGATAACCGATCATCTTCATACGCAGGGTGTCCACAGTCGTCGTGAAGACCGCCGCCTGCGCCTCGACCCTTTGCACACCCGCCATCACTCCCGCGAACTGCTGGCGGTACTCGGCGATGTTCTTGTCCGCGATCCTGTAGAGCTCCTTGGCCTGCGGGTCGTGGGCGGGCGGGGCGAACGGAGGCGGCTGCGTGTAGAAGCCTTTTTCGGTCAGGGCGACCTCGTAGCTGATCAAGTCGGCCCTTCGAAGCGCGAGGTAGATCGAGTGCGCGACCCTCCGGATATTCTTGGGCAGCTCCTGCAGGTCCGCGACGCGATCCCTTCGGGAGCGTCGCAGCACTTCGTCGAAGAGCTTCAGCCGCTCGTGGACCCCATTCCAAAGCGCCCAGAACCGCTTGTTGAGGAAGCGCCTTTCGATGCTCGCTCGGTAGGCCGTCAGGACGTGCGCGGTCCCGATCGCCGCAAGCGCCGCAACAACTAGGCCGATCCCGCCCGAATCGAAGAGGAGCCGGCGAAGCGGAAAGAGCGCCAATGCGAGAAAGAGCGCGGACAGGAACAGCCGCCCAGGCGCAAACACCTCCCGCAGGAAGAGCCTTCGGTCCTGGCGGGCGACGTCGTCCATCATGGATTACCTACGGAACGGGCGAACGAGCCGTGGCGTTCAGGGCGCTCTCCACGCAGTATGCGGTCTGAAGCAGCCGTTCGTCCGACAGAGCGGGGCCGACGATTTGCAGGCCGACCGGCAGCCCCTCCGCAAGCCCGCAGTTCAGCGAGAGCGCGGGGTAGCCGCCCATGTTGGCGGGGATCGCGCAGTAGTCCAGCATCTTAAGCGCGAGCGGGTCTCGCGACAGCTCACCGATTCTGAAAGCAGGGATCGGGCACATTGGGCTGATCAGGAAATCGAACTCGCGAAACGCCCCGTCGAACTCCTGTGCCATCAGCGCCCGAACCTGCGAAGCCCGGACGTAGTAGGCGTCGTAGTAGCCCGCGGAGAGCGCGTACGTTCCGATCAAGATGCGGGTCTTGACTTCCCGACCAAAGCCCCGCGCGCGAGTCCTTTCTACGAACCGGACATGGTCTTCCCCTTCGGCTCGCAGGCCAAAACGAACGCCGTCGTAGCGCGCCAGGTTGCTGCTTGCTTCCGCTGGCGCGAGGATGTAGTAGGTCGTAACGCCAAAGCGGATGCTGGGAAGCGACGTACGCTCGCACGAGGCGCCTTCCCTGCGAAGCACGTCGGCCGCGTCCTCCACCGACGCCCGCACATCCGGTTGGATCGCCTCCGAGAAGAGCTCGTCCGGCATCCCGAACCGTTTTCCATGTAATGAGCCCGACTTAACCTGAGAAGCGTCCACAGGCGGCTCGCGCAGGGAAGTGCTGTCGCGTCGGTCGTGCCCGGTGACGGCCTGGGCGCAAAGCGCCGCATCCTCCACCGTCCTTGCGAGCGGCCCGATCTGGTCCAAGCTAGAGCTGAACGCGACCAGTCCATACCGTGAGCACCTTCCATAAGTGGGCTTGAAGCCCACGACGCCACAGAGCGCAGCCGGCTGCCGGACCGATCCGCCCGTGTCCGATCCGAGCGCGAGCGGCGCCATCTCAGCCGCCACCGCCGCGGCCGAACCTCCGGAGCTTCCTCCGGGCGAGCGCTCGACGTCCCACGGGTTCCGGGTCAGGTGGAAGGCGCTCGTCTCCGTGGAGCCGCCCATCGCGAACTCATCGAGGTTCGTCTTCCCTAGCAGGACCATGCCGGCGGCGCGAAGCCGCTCCACCACGTGCGCGTCGAACGGTGGCACGTAACCCTCGAGGATCCGGCTCGCGCAAGTCGTAGGCACGCCCCGCGTCGAGATGTTGTCCTTGAGCGCGATCGGCACGCCCGTCAGGGGCCCGCCCTCTTTACGGTCAAGGAGCTCCTGCGCAGAGCGCGCCATGGCCAAAGCCTCTTCGCGGCACACGTGCAGGAAGGCGCCGTATCGAGAATCCAGGGCTTCGATCCGATTGAAGTGCGCCTGCGCGACCTCGACGGCGGAGAATTCGCGTTCTGCGAGCTTTTTGGCAAGCTCGTGCGCGGTGAGACCGGTTATCACCGGGGCCTAATCCTCGATGATCGTCGGTACGACGAACAGCCCGGCCTTGGATAGCGGCGCATTGCGCAGCGCCTCTTCTCTTGCCAGGCCGAACTCGGGATCGTCCTCTTCCCAGACGTTGCGAATCGCGACGGCCTGCGACTTAGGCGCAAGTCCCACGACTTGGAGGCCCTGAATGTCGACGAAGTGCCCAAGGAGTGAGTTCAGTTCGCCCTGGAGCGCAAGAATCTCCGCTTCGTCCAGCTCCAGCCGCGCCAGCCGCGCGACGTGCCGGACCTCGTCGAGGGAGATGGACATGGTGGCATTGTAGCACAGGGTATATGATGTGTCCAGACCCGTTTCTTTACCCGGTTTTGCGAGGACGAGTGCGTGCGCGTGTTTAGGTAAACCGAGTCCCGCCCAATGCAGAGGCCGAAGTTCACCGTCGTCAGCTCCCTCGTCGTAGCCCTCGCCGCGCTCGGCGGGCTGGCGCGGGTCGCCGTTCGGGACCTGCCTCCGGAAGAGCTAAACCGCCTCCAATATGAAGCGAGCGAGTTTCAAAGACAGGCGAGCCGCCACCCCGTCGACTGGCGTACGTTCGGAACGGAGGCGTTCGTGGAGGCGCGGCGTTCCGGAAAGCCCGTACTCCTCCTCATCGGCGCACCCTGGAGCGCCGCGGCAAGGGAGGCCGACCGGGTCCTCTTCAACGATCCGGACGCATACGCGCTTCTCAATCAGCGGTTCATTTGCGTCCGTGTGGACGCCGAGGAGGACCCGGCATGGCTCAGCGCTTACTTGCCCCTCACCAGGCCGAGGACGGGGATACTGCCGGGGCTGCAAATCTGGCTCCTGGATCCCAACGGCGAGTTGATCGATTTCGCTCCGGGGCTTGGAGGAGCGGTAGCGATCGAGTCCAGGAGGTTCTTGCAGACCCTTCTTCGCTTCGGCGAAACCTTCGAGAGCTTGCAAAGCAGCGTTCGCCGCAAGGAGATTCCGGCAGATGCGCAGCGCCGCGACTTGGCTCTGCTCTTGGAGCCGAGATCGCCTGCCGTGCCGCGCTTCGATGCGCAGGACGCCGCCGTCGCGGAGCGGGTCGACCCGCGAGGAGGGGGCTTTCCACAATTCGGGAGAAGGACGCCGAACGGCGCCGTCTTCCACTATCTGTTGTCATCTGGCCAGTACGAACTGTTTCGGAGCGCGATGCGCCCGCTCGTGCGCGGGAAGCTTGTGGACTGGCTCGATGGCGGGTTCTTTTCCGCGGAGGCGCTCGGCGCGACGCCCAAAGTGTCCTTCGACAAGATCGCCGTGCAGAACGCGGAAATGATGCAGGTTTTGGCGATCGCTGGACGCCTACTGGGCGAAGCGCTCCTCGAACGGCTGGCGAAAGCCACGTTCGATTCCCTTGCGGGGGAGTTTCAGCAGGACGGCTTGATCGCCGCGTGCAGGATGGGAGACGAGCGCCTCCTCGGAAGAAGCGAGCGTTCGAGCTTTACTCCGAGGCAGCTTAGAGAAACCCTCGATTCGGAAGAGCGCGATTGGGCGCGAAGGAACTTGGGCCTTAGGGTCGAGGAAAACCCGCTCATGACCGTCGTGTTGCGCGACCCGGAACGGACGCTCGCGCAGGAGGACCGGTTTCGCCGCGTAATGGAGAAGCTTTCCTCGTCCCGAAAGCTCTCGAACCGATTCGCCGCTATGAGGCGGCTGGACGTGAACGGCTACGTGATCGCGCGGCTGCTGGCGGTCGCCCGGCTCTGGGCGGACCACAGACGCATCGCCTTGGCAGCGGAGCTGTTCGACCGGCTCGAGTGGTTCCGCGCGGGCGACGACGTTACGCGCACTCTGGAAGGCTCCCTACCCGCTCAAGCCTATCTCGGGGACTACCTGGCGTACGCGGACGCGGCCCTCCAGGACTTCTTGGCCACGGGCCGGACTTTGTCGTTCGAACGGGGGATTAGCGTGCTCAAGCGCGCTAAGTTCCTTTTCGAGCAACCCAGGCCGGGTATCTGGATGCAGCGCATTAAGCCGCTGCCCCAGCCGGGGCCGCAGGATTCCATGGTTCCCGAAGTGCTGGACTGGGTTCGAGAGTCTTGCACGGCGCAGGCGATTCGGCTGACGAACGCGTACGGAAGGCTGGCTCGAGGCTCGCAGAGCGCGACCGCGGCAAGCCTTAGCCAAGCCGCGCGGACGGCCGTAGAGCACGCGGGACCGCTAGCGGAGGCCCTGGCATTCTTTGGCTCCGGTTACTTTTCCGCCTCTCTCGAGGTCTTGGACGACGCGCATGCGGTCTCCGTTGGACCCAATGCTCAGGAGCTCGCGAACGATCTTTATGAGCGGGTGCCCACGAGGCTTATCGCCCCCGCTCGCGGAATCGTCCGCTCGGACCTGCAGCGCATGGAACCCGGCGTATATGTCGTGGAGGGCCTGCGCAGCGACGGGCCCCTGTCCGTGGACGAAGCGGCCGGGAGGCTCTCCGCGACCCTTCGGCAGTGACGGCGCAACTTCACCTTGCGAGTCGGGCCCGTTCTGCGTCGCGAAGCCTTGCTGCGCCATAATCCCCGCTCGGAGAGGTCGCATAGTGGTCTAGTGCGCCGCACTCGAAATGCGGTGAGGTCTTTCGGCCTCCGTGGGTTCGAATCCCACCCTCTCCGCCATCGGCCGCAGAGACCGCTTGCCGAGCCAAGCGCAGGCCACTAACTAGGTAACCTAGCGGAATCTTGCATCACTCGACCCGCATTTCAGAGTCGGAAAACGGCGCGGCGGCGAAGCTTCAGCGCGGGAGCCGAATCGCCATTCGGTCTACAATGACGGGCATGATCCTCTCGACCGCAGCGATTGCCGCGCTCGCGATGGGCTCCGGAATGCACGCAACGTTTGGGATCGACCGCCAGCCGCGCCCCTTGAGCGTCCTCGTCTTCACCAAGACCGGCGGATACCGCCACGACTCCATTCCGGCAGGACGCGAAGCGATTGGCGCCATTGCGAAATCCGAGGGTCATACTGTAGAGTACACCGAAGATTCGTCTTGGTTTGCAACGGAGAAGTTATCGCGATTCGATGTCGTAGTGTTTCTAAACACAACCGGAGACATTTTGAACGCGGCGCAAGAAAAGGCCTTTGAGGAGTACGTCCAGTCTGGCGGAGGCTACGTAGGATTGCACGCCGCCGCGGACACCGAATATGAGTGGGAATGGTACGGAAAGTTGGTCGGTGCTTACTTTGCCGGCCACCCTCAAATCCAAAAGGGGACGATCCGAGTCGAGGACCGCCAACATCCGATCACTCGCCATCTTCCGGCGGAATGGGTGCGCACGGACGAGTGGTACAACTACCGCTCCAATCCTCGCGGCAAAGCGCGCGTGCTCGCTACGCTCGACGAGTCCACCTATCAAGGCGGCACGATGGGCGCGGACCACCCGATCGCTTGGTGCCAGGAGATCGGAGCCGGGCGCGCTTTTTATACCGGATGCGGGCATACGAAGGAGACCTACTCCGAGCCGGAGTTCGTGAAGATGCTCTCCGCGGCGCTCCAGTGGGCCGCGCGAAGACCACTTCGGCCTTAACGCGCTCCAACGAGTACGAGCCGGCCGATTACGAGTCGCGCGAGCGAACTCGGTTCGATTTTCTTATTCTCTTGCAGGAAAGGGAGTTGCAGCCTGCGAACCTGAACGAGCCTAGGCAGCGTTGACGGACCGTCGAAGGGTCGCGCTGCATCGCTTTGGGGGAGGAATTCGAATGCGAGTCGGACCCAGAATCGCAGCGCTTTGCGCCGCGGCATTCTCTTTTCAGACGCTGTTCGCCCAGAAGCCGCCTGATCTCGTGTTGGTCAGCAGCTCGCCCGCTGCGGGCGCAACGAACGTACCCGTAACGACGACGATCCAGCTTGAGTTCAATCTACCTATCAGTACGGCCACGACCTTCACCGTGTCCGGAATGCGCGCGAACGTCTTGGGGCCCGTGACCTTTTCGGGCAATAACCAGGTGCTGACACTGACTCCAACCGTTCCCTTGGATCCCGCGACTACGTACACCGTGGACTTTTCCGGCATCAAGGACGTTTTCAATCAGTCGCCCCTGCCGCCCACGTCGTTCAATTTCACGACCGCGGGGGGCGCTCGAATCGTCGCAACTTCCACCCCGCAGACGATGCAGGCCACGGCCGGCCAGAGTCTCACGATCTCCTACTGGCTCCGAAATCAAACGTCCACCAGGGCCAACATCACTGGCGGCCAGATCGTTTACATGCTCACCGACGGAACTCACCTTATGACCGTGAACCAGCCGATGCGAATGACAGTTGGCGGCTCGTCGACCGCATCCAGCTCCGCGGACGTGCGCATCGAGAACGGAATGGTTGCAGCTGCGCGGGCAATGCCGTCCGACCGGCTGCTCATCGTGCGCGTTTTTACCGGAACGGACGCATTGGGCAATCCGCTGCGTGGCATTACCGACTCGATCCTCTACACGATGTTCCCGGGCGCCGGATCGCTTTTCGGTACCGGCATCGTGGTCGTAACCGAAGTGCGCCTCTTGAACTCGATGACTTCCGGAGCGAGCGTACAGGAGGTAGTCGTGACCACCCCGACCGCCGACCAGACCGTGCCGCAAGGCTCGCCGATTCTCGCGCGGGCGCTCCTCCGCGTAGCGGGAACCGGCACCATCATTGGCAGGTGGCTCGTGGACGGCAAGCCCGTGGAGAGCTTCCAGGTACCCGCCGTAGCGGGAAGGCCGGTAGAAATCCGCAGCGTTCGCGGCATTCCGACGTTCGAAATGGGAGAGCACTCGCTTCAAGTCCAGATCCTGTCGCCGAATGCCGCGCTCTCCCGCAAGGTCCGCTACTCCGTCGCGCCGACCTCCGGCAACGCGAAAGTACGCCTGCTCGGCCCTCCCTTGGGTGCGGACTTGGTCGCGGCGAGCCCCGCGCCGATCGTGCTTCGATGGAACGTCGTTCCCGGCGCTTCGGGCTATGAGATCAGAGTGGGCCCCACCCTTGCGTCCCTGGGACTCGATTCCAAAGGAGCGCCGCTCGACGCGGTCCGCGCTGCGGAGGCAATGATGAAGAAGGACTTGCTGCTTCATCGGCGCGTGCAAGGCGCCAATCGAACGTCTCTGATCCTGCCCACCGAGGAAGTTCAGGCACTGGCGAAAGCTGCGAGCTCGACGGTCGGTTGGACCGTCACGCCGCTGTTCCCACCCTCGCACGAGCCGATGCCGGACCGCGTTTCTAGTCTCGGCTACCTAAAGATCGCGCGCGCGAAGACCGGCCCTGCCTTGCTTTCGCCGGGCGCGGGTGAAAAGGCCGAACGCCAGGGGCTGACCTTCCGATGGGGCGCGGATGCCGCGATCGCCGTCCGCTCGCGCTACAAGGTTCAAGTCTACGAGGCTCGGGACGCGGGCACGCCCGTGCTGGAAGCGGTCACCTCAGCCGACCGCTTCTCCCCCTCGGCAAGCTCCGCCGAGCGGCTTGCGGCGGGCAAGAAGTACGCCTGGCGCGTGCTCGCCCTCGACGCAAGGGGCACCGTCGTCGGCGCGAGCCCCCTGCGCGCCCTGGAGATTCGATCCTCGGAGGCCGCGTGGGCGGGCATCGAGAATCTGGCTTTGCGCCATCACCTTCCCGCAGCTCCCGGCGGCCGGGTCGAGTTCCGCGCGGAGAGCGAGAAGGTTCGAGTGGCGCTGCCGAATGGGGCGCAAGAGCGTCACGAAATCTATGTGGACGGCGTGGACGTCACGCCGCTCGCGAAGATCAGCGGCCCGATCGCCGAGGTCGATGCGGATTGGCTCGCGCCGGGACCGCACGTCGGACGCGTCGTGTACGTCGATTCCCTCGGCGCGCGCCGAGAATCCGCCACCATTTTCCAAGCAGGCGCCGGGACGCAAGAGGGCGCGGGCACGCAGGAAGGCGTGGAGGTGATCGCGGAAAACGTCGAAGCGGTCGCGAGGGGGCTGCGGTTCCAGGTGGGCGGCGAGCTCGCGAACCAGACCGGCGAGGCCAGGCTCGAGGACTTTCAGATCACCGCGATCCTGGACGGATCGGTGGACCTCGGAATGCTCGACGCTACGCTCAACGTGACCGCCGCGCGGCCGCTCGACGGCGGGGACGTCGAGATTCGAACGCTTCTCGCGAACGGCCAGGACGCCACCGGCGCCTTCACCCTCGCCGCCGGAGACGTCGGCTTGCGCGGAAGCGAGTTCACCGTCGACGGGCTTACCACGCGCGCGGCGCAGGTCGCCTACAACCAAGGCGGAATGCGCCTGACGCTCAACCAGTCGCTCGACTCGCTCGTGGGGAGGTCGAACCTCGGCAACTCCTCGATGCTGCAGATGGGCACTCTCGAGTCGATGGGCTTCGAGAACGGGTCGGGAATTCGGCTCGTGGGGCTGCGTTCCACCCTGGAAAACAGCCTTTTTGGGGCGACCTCGTCCACGTCTCCGGACGGGCTGGAATCGACGGTGTATTCGCTGATCGGCAAGCACTCCTTCGGCAAGGGCTTTTCGTTCCAAGCGGAGACCGCCCGCAGCGACAGCGAGTTCGAGTCGCTGTCCGGCTCGAAGATGAGCGCGGACGGCAGCGCCACTAAGTACTCGCTCGACTTCAAGCAGGAGAACGGATGGAAGGCCGTGTTCTTCTATCGCGACGTCAAAAGCGACTTCCGCTCCCCGGCGGCGCAGACCGTTCAACTGGACACGAACGGCTACGAGCTCCACGCGGACGGCCCGCTCGGCGGAGTCGGAACGCTAAAGGCGAGCTTCAAGAACCTCGAGAACGACTCCAACACCCTCTCGCCCAAGAGCGAGACCCAGTCGCTTGCGTTGACACTGCAGGTCGCGCTGGCGAACATGCTCCCGATCGACCTCACGTACGAACAGTCGGACTCCGACAGCAGCCCGCTGGAGAGCAGCCTGAGCCCAGGTCGCACGAAGACGCGCAAGTTCGTGCTCGGCACCGCGCAGCGGTTCGGCCAATTCGACGCGAACGTGTCGTTCACGGTTGAGGACTTCGACGACAGCTTCGACGTTCTGAAGGGCTCGGACACGCCGAGGGACCAAACGACTACCTTCCTGAGCGTCGGGGCGGCCTGGACCAGCGGTCCGTTCTCGGTGCGGGGCGATTGGAGCGGCAACCGGGTGGAACGATTCGCGCGCGACCCGCTCACGCTGAACCTGATCGACGGCCGCGACAAGCAGGACAACCTGCGTCTGCAGGCCGAACAGCTGCTTCCGCACAACCTTTCTCTGTCCGCGGTCTGGACGGACTCGCTGCAGCGAGACCTCCTGGACCTCGCGATCAACAAGGTGAAGGACCTGGCGTTTCGGCTGAACTGGAACCCGATCCCGCAGGCGGCGCGCAAGATCGTGCTTTCGCTGGAATGGAGGAATACGGAGACGGTCTCCGGCTCCTCGAAGCAAACCCGCTCCGGGTTCGCCATCCTTTTGAATGGGATGACTACGTTCCAATCGAAGTAGCGGCATGAGGGGCGGGCGGAAAGGGATCGCAGTTGCGCGCGGGCGGCTGTCAGAGTGGCCGTCAACGGTCAAACGGGCGACTCAAATGTAAGTCGTTATGTATAGGATAAGCGGGAATCTCTGGCTGCCGCAGTTGGACTCGAACCAACGACCCGCTGATTAACAGTCAGCTGCTCTACCGACTGAGCTATGCGGCAGCGAAGGAGGCCGATTCTACCTTAGGGATCGGCTTCCATGGGCCCGCGGACTAGGCGCCGCGCGCGTGCAGCCACTGCTCGGGAGTCCGCCTGTTGTAGACTTGGTACGCGAATCGCGCCTGGCCGGGGAGTGCGGCCGACAAGGGGGTCGAGCCGATGGAAAACAGCCGTCACTTAAGCTTTCTCAGGGTAACCGAAGCCGCGGCCATCGCCGCGTCCCGCTGGGTCGGCCGGGGCGACCGCAACGCAGCGGACCAGGCCGCTTGCGAGGCGATGCGCAGCACCCTCAACGAGATCCCGATGTGCGGCACGATCGTGATCGGAGAGGGCGAGCGCGACAAGGCCCCCATGCTGTACATCGGCGAGAAGGTCGGCGCGGGCGACGGCCCAAAGGTCCAGATCGCCGTCGACCCACTGGAGGGCACGAACCTCTGCGCGAACGGGCTTCCGAACGCGATCGCGGTGCTCGCCGCGTGCTCCGAAGGCGAAGGCAGCCTCATGCACGCCCCCGACTGCTACATGGACAAGCTCGTCGTCGGAAGGGAATGCTCGGGTGTGATCGACATCACGCGCCCGCCTTCCGAGAACGTGCGGCGGATGGCGGACGCGCTTGGGAAGGAGGTCGAGGAGATGATCATCGGGGTGCTCGACCGGCCCCGGCACGCGGACCTCATCGCAGAGCTCCGGGAAGTCGGCTGCCGCGTGCACCTGGTCACGGACGGGGACATCACGCTCGCCCTCGCAGCGCTGGACCCAACCGCGGGCCTGGACGGACTGATGGGAATCGGCGGCGCGCCCGAAGGGGTCATCACGGCCGGCGCGGTCGCATGTTGGGGAGGCGGAATGCAGGCGCGGCTAGTGTTCACGCACGACGATCAGAGGGATCGCGCGCAACGGATGGTCGGCGGAGATTTGGACCGGGTGCTCGAGACGGAAGACTTGGCATCGGGCCACGTCGTGGTGGTCGCGACCGGAATCACGTCCGGCGACACGATGCGCGGAGTGCGCTACCGGCGGGATTACACGGAGACTACGTCGCTCGTGATGCAGGCGAGCAACCGAACGATCCGCCGCATCCACACGATTCACCGGGAGGAGATCCCTACGGCGGATTAGCGCTTGGGCGCGCCTTCTCGGCGAAAACACAGGAGCACGTCGCGTCCGACAGGCGAAATCGGCTCCGACGGCGCGAAGTTCTCGACGCGGATTGCGTCCCTTCGCGTTTCGCCTGAGTCGAGGCCCCATTGCGTGAGCGAGAAGGGTCCGTCGCGTAAAGTCAGTCCGCTAAGGCGGATCGGCTCCGGCTGCGATCCCGATTGCGCCGTCGCGCGAACGATCACCCAGTCGGTTTCTCCAATCCCGGAGGCGGTCCAGGGCGCTTGCGACATGACTTCGCGGGGCTTCGCGGCAACGCGATCGCCGAGACTGCAATTCGAGATCGCCGCCGCGAGAGAAACGGCGATCCCGTTTCGCGAATCTCCGGGTCGCATCGCGGCCGCGGGAAGGAACAAGCCTGCCGGGTTCTTTCGAAGCTCTCCCCAGGCCCCGTCCATCCAGTCGCTCAGGCTCTGCCCGGCGCGGAGAGGCCCGACCTTGGCAAGCGTCTTCGCGGGACTCTCGCCGGCGTCCGCCGCGTCGAGATCGCTCCGAAAGCCGAAATCCAACTCTTGCCACGACTGGACGCGCTCCGGAGCCGCGTCCGCCACGATAGCCCTCTTATGCGGGTCCAAGTGGCGCAGGTATCCGCCAAGGTCGCGATGCCAATCCGCGACTTCCGCCCACCTGCCGCTCGCGACGGCCGCGGTCGCCCGGACGTCCGCCATGAGCTCCCAGGCGCCAACTTCCGGGAGATCGCCGAACCGGGCGACAGCCTCCCGAATCCACGCCTTCGCTGCGCTTCGCGCTTGGGGGTCCGCGAACATGCCCGCGGGATCGCTCAGGAATCCCCCGTTCGCGACGTTCCAAGGGTGCCTGCCCCAAGCTTCGCCTTCCGCGAACGACCTCCCATCGAACAGGCCGACGAGCGCGCGGGTGCCCGTCTCGCCGCATGCGACGAAAAGCCACTCCCAGCGATAGAGGGCCGGAAGGTCCAACGACCCGGGAACCGCGCTCTGCGGATCGGGCGACACGAACGGGTCGGACGCAGGGGCGACCCGAACGCGAATCCAGCCGAATCCGGCCTTTCGAGCGCGCGCCAAGGGCGGCTCCATGTCACCGGCGACCACCCACGATCCGCCGTAATCGAGGCCGACCGGGAAGATGCGGTTGCCCGAAGCGTCCGAAATCCGGTTTTCGGTTGCGGCGGACGGCCGGAGATAGCCACGCGGCCGCAGGGACTTCTGTGCCACTTCCAAAAGGACTTCCGGCTCGAACGTGTCCTGTCCGTTTCTGCGCAGGCGGGCCGAATACGCGCCCGCTCTTGGAGGGTTGAAGCGCGCCTGCCAATTGCCGTCCTCGAAGAACGCCAAGCGCTCGGCGGCGTAGCCGTTCGGCCCGAGGAACACGACGCGCACGTCGTTCTGGGCCGGATCGAACTGGCTGCCCGAGAACATCACGCTGAACTCGGCGTGGGGCAGCAGCGGCCTTCCGATCGACACCCGCAATACGGCCACTTGGGAACTAGGCTTGAGCGTGGCGGCCGCGAATGGGGAGAGCTGAAGAGCGCACGCCGTCGCGGAAAGAAGGATCAAGTCTCGGGGTCCTCCCGCTTGGAGGCGGGCCTGGTTCGCATCTCCGCCCAAGTGCGAAGCTCGTCGATCTCCTCTTCCATCATCACGCTGAGCGGCACGGCGTCGTCGGCCTCCTTTATCATGTCTTCCATACTCAGGTCCCGGCCCGCGTCGAACGCGAAGTAGAGCCCGCCGATCACCACCTGCTCGATCTCCGCGCCCGAGAACCCCTTTGCGGCATCCGAAAGCTTCTTCAAGTCGTACGCGCACGGGTCTCGCTTCCGCTTTCGAAGATGAATCGCGAAGATCTGCTCGCGCTCCTCGGCGTCCGGCAAGTCCACGAAGAAGATGTCGTCGAAGCGCCCCTTGCGCAGCATTTCGGGGGGAAGCTTGGTAACGTCGTTTGCGGTCGCGATCAGGAACACGGGCTTCGTTTTCTCTTGCATCCAGGTAAGAAAGGTCGAGAACACTCGCGCGGTCGTGCCCGAGTCGCTTACGCCGCTTCCCGCGATTCCGGAGAACCCCTTTTCGAGCTCGTCCGCCCAGAGGATGCAGGGGGCTACCGACTCCGCGATGCGGATCGCCCGGCGCATGTTCTCCTCGCTTTGCCCGACGAGGCTCCCGAAGATGCGGCCGACGTCCATCTTGAGCATCGGCAGTCCCCAGTGCGCAGCGACGGCCTTCGCCAGCAGGGACTTTCCGCAGCCTTGGACGCCGAGGATGAGGATGCCCTTCGGCGCGGGGATTCCGAAGTTCTTCGCCTTGTCCGTGAACGCTTCGCGCCGCTTGTCCAGCCACTCTTTCAGCAGCTCCATTCCGCCCACGTCCGCGAGCTGGTTTTCCGCCGGGTAGTACTCGAGCAGGCCGGACTTGCGTACGATCTGCTTCTTTTCTTCCAGGATCGCCTCGACGTCGAACTTGCGCTTCGTGACGAGGCTGCGCGCGAAGACGTTCTCGATCTCGTCGAGAGTCAGTCCCTGCGCGGACTTGATGATGCGCTCGCGTTCGGCCTTCCTCAGCTTGGATCGGATCTTGGGATCGTCCTTGACCGCCTCGAACACCTTGCTCAAGGTCGCCTCGATCTCGGTCCTATCGGGCAGCGCGTACTCCACTACCGAAATGTCCTTCTCCAGCTCGACGGGCAAGTTCAACACCGGTCCCAACAGGATGAGCGTCTGGGCGCGCGTCCGCAGCCGTGCCGCCAGATCCCGCAGGAGCCGCACGACGCGATAGTCCTTCAGGAACGCGTGAAAGTCTCGCAGCAGAAAGAGCGTTTTTTCGGGCGCTTCGTGGACCAGCGCGAGCACCTCGAGCTCGCCAGGAAGCGACGCAGGGCGGTCCGGCCCGCTGGTCCGTCGCACGTTGGGCTTCAGCCCCTGGGTCACCGACCAGGTGTGCAGGGTCCGGCCCAGCTCCGCGGCGACGCGCTTGATCGCCGATTCGACGCGGCGCTCCTCCCAGGAGACCACGTACAGGATGGGGTACTTGGCGCGGACGAGCACCTCGATCTCGGCGGCCGCGTCCATGAACTCGATGCTACCCGGCGGCCGCTTTACCGAAATGCGGTCCCGCATTGCTTTGCGTTCCCGTTTGCATCCGTTGCCACGGGTGCGATCTCAGACTCGCTCGGCATCCGATACGACGTGTTCGAGAGCGTCCGCGAATGCGGCGATCTCCTCTTCCGAACCGACCGTTACGCGCATGCAGTTCGGGCACCCGAAAAGCGCGCCGTCGCGAACCGCCACGCCGCGCGTCCGAAGTGCCTCGCAGATCGGCTTCGCCGGGCGCCCGAGGTCCGCGAACACGAAGTTCGCGAAGCTCTCGCAGGGCTCCGCGCCGATCTGTCGAAACGCTTCGGACAGCCTGCGGATGCCCTTGCTGTTCGCTTCTACAGTGCGGCGCAGGTGCTCGTCATCCTTTAGCGCTTCCACGCACGCCGCTTGCGCCAGAGAGTTCACGTGGTACGGTTGACGGACGCTCTCGATCGCGTCGGCGACTTCCGTGGGCGCGAAGCCGTATCCGCACCGCAGTCCGGCGAGTCCGTATGCCTTGCTGAACGTGCGAAGGGCAACGACGTTGGAGCGCTCGCGAACGAATTCGAGGCCGTTGGGATAGCCGGGCTCGCCATCGGCGAACTCGAAATACGCCTCGTCCAGCACGACGAGCGCGCTGTCCGGAGCGTCGCCCAGAAAACCCTCGACTTCCTCGCGGCGAACGATCGTGCCGGTCGGGTTGTTCGGGTTCGCGAGGAACACGATCCTGGTCCGCTCGTTAAGCTTGCGCGCCATCGCCGGAAGGTCGTGTTCGTATCGGTCGTTGAGCGAGACCTTTACGAGCCGGCAAGGCGCGATGTTCGCTACCGACTCGTACACGACGAACGACGGGTCTGCCATGAGGACCTCGTCGTCCGGGCGGTCGATCAGGATGCTTCCCAGCAGTCGAATGATCTCGTCGCTGCCGTTGCCAACGATCACGCGCTCGGCCGGAAAACCGAACTTGTCGGAGATCGCCTTTCGCAGCGCGAGCGAGTCTGCGTCCGGATAAAGGTGGGCCGTCTCGACGGCTCCTCGAAGCTTCCGAAGCGCGAGCGGCGAAGGGCCCAAAGGGTTTTCGTTGCTGGCGAGGCGCACCATACGGCCGGCGGCCTCGCTCTCCTCCTCGGCAGGTTGGGAAGGACCGGCAGCGTATGGCCGCATGCTGAGGACGTTCGGCCGAATCGGGAGAGGCACGATCTATTGTGCCTGACTGAAGCCCTGCCGAAAGCCGTTCCTCGTTTCTTGGCCGGGTGTCGCGGACCCAGCTTGCAGCGGCTCCGGACGCTCCATGTTCGCGGGCGCGCCCTCCAGCTTGCGCAACATCTCGACGGCAGGATCCGAACGCAGCCTTCCCGTCGCGAGCGCGACCATGTAAGGCGTCCTTCCCGACTCGTTCTTGACTTTGGCGCGCGTTCCGGCTTCGACCAGGATTGAAACCATCTCAGGCGTGGAGAGCGCGTTTCTGGCCAGATAGTGAATCGGCAAGTTCAGGCGCGCTTCGCGGATGTTGGGGTCCGCGCCCGCCTTGAGAAGCAGCCTCATCACCTTTATGGCGCGCTGCTCTCCGTCGGCCAACATCGGCGTCCGCCTGCCCAGGCAAACGAGGTGCAGCGGCGTCTGCCCACGCGAGTTCTCGGCGTTCGGCTCTGCGCCCCGCTCGAGCAGAAGCTCAACAACTTCCGCGGCTCCCGCTTCCGCAGCGCCGTGCAAAGCGGTCTCCACAAAGGCCCCTCCCCGATCGCCCACCACCGCACCCGCGGCGAGGATTTTGCGCGCGATCGCGGCGGTCGCCGCCTGGCCGAGCACCGGGGGGCGGCTGCGATCGGGCTTCTCGAGCGCGCCATGTTTCAGGAGCAGCCGAACGGCCTCCAAGTGCCCCGCGCTCGCCGCGAACCCAAGAGCGGAGGGCGCGGTGCCTGCGGGCTTCGTCTGCGCGCCTGCTTCGAGCAGGACTCGAATCGAAGCTACGTCGCCGTTGAAGCTCGCCACTGCGAGCGCGGACACGCCCCGGGCGTCGGCGGCGTCTACCGGCCCGCCCGCCCGCAGCACGGAGCGAAGCCTCCTTGCATCGTAGGACCCCGCAGCCGCTAGGACGTCGGCGGCGGTTGGCGGGGGGCCGCAGCCCGAGGCGAGAAGCGCAACTGCGGAAAGGAACCACGCGATGCGCGCCATGAATCTATTGTATCGCTGAACGGGCGCGAAGCCGGCGGAATACGCCGCATTTGCGCCGCCGCTACTTCAGGAACATCTTGAAGGACGCGATCAGCATGACGACGCCCAAAGCACGGCAAAGCGCAATGTTCGGGAGCTTTCGCGCGCCGATGTAGGAACCTGCCAGCCCGCCCGCGGCCGCCGCCGCCAGGAGGGGGACCGCCGCTGCCAGGTCCGACGGCCAATTGGCCGCTCTGCCCGCCAGCCCAGCGACGGAGTTCACGAGTATGAAGAGCGCGGAAGCTGCGGCCGTCTCCTTGGCGTTCGCCCACCGGCAGAGGATGAGCAACGGGCTAAGGAAGATCCCGCCTCCGACGCCCACAACTCCCGAGAGAAACCCGATGCCCGCGCCGGCGGGGAGCGCCGCCGCAAGCGGTGGTTCGCGCTCAGCCTTCTCCGCCGCTGCCCGCAACACGAGCAGCATCCGCAGCGCGGCAAAGGCGAGGGCGAGGCCCAAGAGCCAGAAATAGACTCGGTCCTTTACCGCGAGCGCCCCTCCGACATAGGCGAAAGGAACGGAGCCCGCCAGGAACGGCCAAACGATGCGCCACCGAAGCCAGCCCGCGTGCGCGAAGGACGCCAGCGCGATCGTGGAAACCACGACGTTCAGGATGAGCGCCGTCGCCGACATCGTCTTGGGAGAAACCGAGGCGAGCGCCATAACCGCAAGGTAGCCGGAAGCGCCGCCATGGCCGACGGACGAGTAGAGCAGCGCCACGGCGCCGATCGCCAACAGCCACTCCGCGCCGAGACCCTCGATCACGGATGGACCTCGATCCCGCCGGAAGCGGCAGCATCCGTGCCGACCCAGCCAGAGTCGCCGTCCGCGTACCACTCCTTCTTCCAAATGGGCACGCGGCGCTTCACCTCGTCGATAATCCACGCGCACGCGGCGAAGGCTTCCCCGCGGTGCCCGGCGAGCACTTCCACACGGACCGCGGTCTCGCCGATCTCGAGAGCTCCCAGCCTGTGGGCGCAGCGAGCAGCCAGTAGCGCAAACCTACGTCGGGCCTCTTCGAGAATCGCCTCGCCCTCGCGGATCGCAAGCTCGTCGAACGCTTCGTATTCGAGCCGCGCGACAGCCCTGCCCCCGTTCTCGTTTCGCGCGATCCCCTCGAATACCGCGCGGGCGCCCGCGGCCGGGTTCTCGGAGTCGAAGGCTGAAATCGGTTGGCGCGTCAGGGAGAACATCCTCATCCTCCGGCGACGGGCGGCAGGAACGCCACGGTGTCGCCCTCCGAGAGGGCATGGCTCATGGGCCGAAACTCCGCGTCGATCGCGGCGCGAACGGCCTCTGGCGGCAGGCGGAAGCCGTGCCTCGCGCGAAGCTCCTCATAGAGCTCGCCCGGAGAACCGGCAGACGTGCTCAGCTCTTCCTCTGCGAGCCCTCGCTCCTCGCGCAAAGCCGCGAAGTAGAGCACACGGACGTTCACGCCCACCCCCAGAGAATCGGATGCACTGTCACAGTCTCACCCGCTTCGAGCGTCTCCAACTCCCTTGGGAAGCGGATGAGCGCCTCGGAGCGCCCCAGGGTGCCCAGCATGTGCGATGCCTGTCCCTTGAGCGGATAAGCGATCAGCTTTCCTTCTTTGGTTTCGAGCTTCGCGCGGACCAGCTCCAGCCGGAGCGTTCTCTTCTCTAATCGCTCCGCGAGCGACGCCGGATAAGCCGGCGGAAGCACGGTCGAATGCCCCGACATCGTCCGAATCGCGGGCGAAACGAGCATCAGGAAGGTCACCAGGGCGGACACCGGATTGCCCGGAAGCCCGAACACCAGGCAACGCCGGCTAGGAGCCTCATGGACTCCGAAGTACACGGGCTTGCCCGGCTTCAGCGCGATGCCCCAGAAGACCTCGTGAACTCCCAAGTCGGAGAGAGCGCCCTTCACCGCGTCGAACTCACCCACCGAAACCCCGCCCGTGGATATAGCCACGTCGCAGGTCTCGAAAACGCGCGCAAACGCTTCCGCCGTCGCCGCTCGGTCGTCCCGGACCCGCAAAACGATGCTCGGCTCGATTCCGAGCGCGCGAAGGCACGCCGCAAGGCCGAGGGAATTCGACTCGTAGATCTGACCCGGCCCCAAGTCCAGTCCCGCCGAGACTAACTCGTCTCCCGTCGAGACGATCCCGACCCGCGGCGCGCTGCCGACTTCAACACGCGAAAGTCCAAGGGAACCCAGCGACGCCAATACCGCCGGCGTCACGAGCGTCCCCCGTTCGAAAAGTACGTCCCCTAGCGAGAACTCTTCTGCCTTGCGGCGGATGTTCTGTCCCGGCGGGACGCCCCCTTTCACGGTCAGCGCGCCGTTCGACTGCTCGACGTCCTCCTGCATCACGACCGCGTCCGCCCCAGGCGGAATCGGCGCCCCGGTGAACACCTTTACCGCCATGCCGGGGCCTACTTGCGTGTCGGCGGCGTCCGCGCCTGCGGGAACCGTCCCAGTCAGCGTCAATCGGATCGGCCTGTCGGGGCTCGCGGAACGCACGTCATCCACTAGTACTCCGAAGCCGTCCACCGCCGAGCTGTCGAACCGGGGAACGTCGAAGGGCGCCACGACGCTTTCCGCTAAGGCCCGTCCGAGGGACGTTTCCAGCGCGCGCTCCTCCGTGCCCAAGGGTTTGGCCTCGGCGAGCACTCTATCGAGCGCCTCTTCGAACGGAATCACTGCGCTTTCGCCTCCTCGGCGTCGTGCCTCGCGCCCGTCATCACCCGAAGCGCGTGGAGCACGTGGGGAAAGAGCACCGCCAGAGCGTCGGAAACCGCGGAGGGCGAGCCAGGCAGGCAAACGATTACGGCGTCCCCTCGAACTCCCGCGAGGGAACGGCTCAGCATCGCGTATGGGTTTCTTGCTTGTCCGTAAGCCCTGATCGCCTCCGCGACGCCGGGAAGCTCTCGGTCGAGCAGAGGCCGGACGGCTTCGGGCGTTAGGTCCCTTGGCCCGACGCCCGTGCCACCCGTAGCGACGACCAGGTCCAAGCGCTCCTCGTCGCAAAGCGCCCCGATCTCCCGCGCGATTCGCTCCGGGTCGTCCGGCGAGACGCGAAGGCTCGACACCTCGATTCCCCGCTCCTCCAGGCCCTCCTTCAGGACCGCGCCGGATAGGTCCTCGCTCTTGCCCGCGAAAACCGAGTCGGAAACCACCAGAATGCCCGCGCGAGCGCTCCGGACGGGCAGAAAGTCGCTCTTGCCGCCGGACTTTGCGAGGAGCCGAACGGAGGCGATTTCCAGATCCTCGTCCACCATCTTGAGCATGTCGTAAAGGTTCAGCGCCGACGCCATCGCCCCCGCGAGCGCTTCCATCTCCACCCCCGTTTTGTAGATCGCCTTGACGGTGCAAGTGGAGGAAACAAAGTCTTTCCCGAGCTCGAACTCGACTCCGACGAAGTCTATCGGCACGGGATGGCAATAGGGAATTAGCTGCGGGGTGTTTTTCGCGGCCTGCACAGCCGCCACGCGCGAAACGGGCAGCGGATCGCCCTTGGGAACCTTCCCTTCGCGTATGAGGGCAACGGTTTGCGGACGCATTCGAAGCTCCGCGCGGGCTGTGGCGATTCGGAGGGTCGTCGCCTTGTGGGAGACGTCGCGCATCGTCAGCCTCCGATGGACACCATCGCGCGGTTTTTGAGGAGGGGAAGCACGTCCAGCTCCTCGTGCCCTTTGGGCTTTCGAAGCACCGTCGAAACGATGATCTCCGCAAGCTCGTCGTCGCTCGCGCCTCGCCGCATAGGATCGCGCAGGGAGACCTCGAGCGGAGAGAACAGGCACGGCTTAAGGGCGCCTTCCGCCGTCAGCCGGATTCGGTTGCAGCTGCCGCAAAAGTCCTCGGTCATCGAAGTCACGAAGCTGACCGTGCCCTTGAACCCCGGAACTCGGAAGTCCTTCGCAACGGCGGTGGGCTCCGCCGGAACCGGTTCCAGGGGGTGCACGCGCTCGATGTCCTCGCGCATCTTGCGGTAGGGATAGAGGGCGCCCTTGGTCCAGCCGTTGTCGTCGAACGGCATGAACTCGATGAAGCGCACGTTGAGCTTCTGCTCCCTCGTGAGCTCCACGAAATCGAGCAGCTCGTCCTCGTTGACGCCCGCCATGGCCACCACGTTGATCTTCATCGGGGAGAAGCCGAGCTCGAGCGCGGCTTGGATTCCCTCCCAGACGGTTTCGAACTTGTCCGTGCGGGTGATCTCTCGGAAGCGGTCTGGCCGCAGGGTGTCCAGGCTGACGTTCAGGCCGGTCAGGCCGGCTTCGCGGTAAGCGGCCGCCATCTTCGGAAGGCGAAAGCCGTTCGTAGTCATCAGCAGGCTTCGGACGCCGGGAACCCGCGCAACCTCCGCGATGAGCCACTCTACGTTTTTGCGCACGGTGGGCTCGCCGCCGGTCAATCGCACCTTGTCCACGCCCATCTCGGCCATGAGCCGAGTGAGGCGCACGATCTCCTCGTAGTCGAGAATCTCGTCCCGCTCGCGCCAGGCGATGCCCTCGGGCGGCATGCAGTACACGCACCGAAAGTTGCAGCGGTCCGTGACGGACACCCGCAGGTACGTGTGCTTTCGCCCGAAGCGGTCGATCATCGGCTCGCGCATGGCTCGATCCTTTTCTTACGCCGAAAGTTCCGCGCGTGAGTCTCTGAGAAGTTCGCGCTCTTACAGTATAGAACCAGGATGGCGCCCGCCTCGGGACAGCCTGCGCCACTCCTCGGGCGTGTTCGCTCCGCGAACTGCTCGCGGATCGATGCCCGCCAGGCGTAGCTCGCGCGCGGAGACCTCCCGGACGCGCAGGCGCTCCAGCCAGCCCATCATCGAGCGCTCGCCGGAGCTCACGAATTCGCGCAGCACGCTAAACGCGCCCGCCAAGTAAAGGCCGCACAGGGGCTGCAAAGCGCCCCGAGCCTTCGGGACTGCGGCGTCGAAGCCTTCGATCCGCTCGCCAAGGAAAGCGACGACGCGCGCATCGAACCTCGGCAGGTCGCATGCGGCTACGAAGACGGCGTCCGACTTTGCCTGAAACCGGGCAAGCGCATACGCGGGACCTTCGTGCTCCGCTTCGTCCCGCACAAAACCAAACCCTTCGATCGGCTCCCGGCCCAGGCCGGACACCGGAAAGCCGGCGTCGGCGAGCGAGGCCGCGATCCGGACAGCCGACGGCACCCCCTCGACCAGAAGAGCAGCCTTGTCCGCGCCCATCCTTCTGCTCGGACCGCCGGTCAGGATCGCAGCCTCGATTCGCACGTCCGAAGGTACCGCAGGCGGCCGCCGCGCGAAGTTCTCGCCCTGTGCGGGGATACTGCACACCGTCATGGCCAAGCTTCCCAAACGGTTCGTCAAGTTTCTTCAGGACTATCCGGAGGTCGGAAAGGCGTACAAGGCCACGGGCGACGCGGTCGCGAAAGCAGGCCCGCTCGACCGCAAGACCCAGGCGCTCGTCAAGGTCGGGCTCTCCGTCGCGGCGAAGCTGGAGGGGGCGACGCACAGCAACGTGCGGAAGGCGCTCGAGGCCGGCTGCACGCCGGAAGAGATCCGGCACGCGATCCTCCAGACGCTGACGACCTGCGGCTTTCCGCTGATGGTCGCAGGCATGTCCTGGGCGGACGACGTGCTAGAAGAGGCTTGAGAGGGGCAAACCTTGGAGCGCGACCTTTCAGGTCGCTTGCGGCGCGAGCCTTCAGCTGGCGGTTCTCCGGGACGATCATCCGTGCGCTGGTACCGAGCAAGAGTCGCGAGGTAGAAACCTCGCGACGCGAGCGGGCTAAAAGCCCGCGTTCCTTTTCGGATGCGACACGTCCGCGACTCTCGAGGCCGGCACAACGCTCAGTTCCGGGACTTGGCCGCCGCGGACCCTCCCTTCCACCACCGTCCGGTAGGGGGCGTGCAGCTTGAAGCGCACGTCCCACTCCTTCGGCCATGCGGGGAGCAGGTAGATCGCCTTGCCGTCCGTCTGCAAAAGCATCGCCTGCAGCGCCTTCATCAGCACGCCGCCGTGGCACTGGTCGGGAGTCCAGTCGTAGTTCGGACCCCAAAAAGCGGGAAACCGCGAGCTATCGTGCTTCTTCGCCGCGCGCCCGGAAACGTACTCGCGCGCCTCCTCCGCGAGACCCAGATACGCCATGAACACGTCCTCCTGCCGCCAGCCGAAGTTGCCGCGGTCCTCCCGCCGGCGAAGCGCCTCGATCCCCCACTCCAGGTTCGGCCTACCCACCGCCAACCGGCGATACGGAAACACCGCGTACAGCTCCGCGTTCTCCACGTTCCGCTTCTGCGCGAATCGCTCTGCGGGCGCGAGCAGGCGCTTTCCTTCGATTTCGCGAACCGGAAGCTCGGGCGTCTTCGCCAGGACTCGCTCCCATAACGCCCGGCCGGCTTTCGGAGTCGCTCCGGCGGGAAGCATCAGCAACCGCTCGCATACGCCTTGCAGCCCCGCCACCTCCGGCATCGGGTTCGTGCAGTCCCACCACGTCTCCAGCGCCTGGGAAGGGTGGATGACCATCTTGCCGCGCTCGTCCGCGTGATAATGAAGGTCGTAGAAGAGAAGAATCTCGCGCGCGAACGGGACCAGCGTCTCCCGAAGAAACTTCTTGTCCAGGGTGTGCTCGTAGTAGTCGAGCATCATCCACGCGAGCTCGAGCCCGCCCTGGAACTCCCATCTGTGCCAGCCCGATTCGTTGACGCCGGTCCGCGGCGCGGTCGGGCGCTTCCAGCCGTATGATTCGTTGAACGCCGCGCCCCAGAAGTAGGCGCACTCGTTCAGGAACGCGCCTTCGTGGCCGAGGTGCTTCTTCGTGCGAAACTTCGCCAGCCGCAGGTGCTCCCCGGCGTACATTCGGAATAGCGCCTTCAGGACGTCGAAATCGCCGGCCGCGCAGGTCGCGAAATAGGGCAGGCGAGTGTTCTGCCACCAGAAGCCCGCGCCCCAGCGGCGGTAGTCCGCGTCTCCCGGAGCGCCCTCATGCGGCACGTTGAAGATCGAGCCGTTGAACTTGATCGGGTATTCGCCGCGCCCCGCGCAGGCCGTGACGAACCGCTGGAGGATGTACCCGCGCGTGACCGTTCGAGCTTCGTCTTGGGCTTCCGCGCGGACCGCTTTTCCCGGCTTTTCGGACGCCGACACGAAGATCCAGCTCCGATTCCAGAAGCTCCGCCACCACGCCTCGTGCGCTCGCCTCCGACGAGCGTGCCCGGCGCGATCCGCGTCCGCGAACGCAGCATCCACGGCCTCGAGCCACTCGGACCGTTTCGCCGGATGCTTGGTGAGGACGCATAGGTCGAAGCGGTGCGAACGGCTTCGGGGAGACTTCAGCCGGGTTGGGCTCTCCGCCTTGCCGGACGCGGACCTGACCACACAGCCGAACGTTCGGAACAGGAGCGGGTCGGCCATAGGAAAGTCGGCGAGCTCCTGGAGCTCCATCGTCTTGCGCACGCTGAGGGAATACTCGTTTCGGTGGTACCAGCCGATCCGGCCACTCCCGGGCTCCAGCAGAGTGTCCGGCTCGACGAACACGGGATAGTGATTGTTGCCGGGAGCTTCGTGGCCGTAGGCCGGGTCGCCGACCTCGCTCCGGGGCAAGCGCTCTCGTTTCTTGCGCCAAGCCTCGATCTCCACCAACGCCTCGGCATGTCCCTTGGATTCGATCTCGACGCAGGCGATCGGATGGTTTGCATCCACCCATAGACGGAGCCTTGCGGAATCCTCCCCCGAGCCGATGTCGACCTGCATGGTGGCATCGCACAGGCTCAATCTCTGGCGAAAGCGCGCCCCGGGCTTCATCGGTCTTGGAGACAGGCGCACTCGCACCTTTCCGACCTTCAGCAGCCTGCCGTTCTCGTCCCAGCTGTCCGTTCTGGCGAGATACAGGACCAGGTCGCCGGACGGCTCGATCCAGGCATTCAGGCCGACCTCGCCGTTGCCCAACGGCATCGATCCGTCGTGGCCCTCGCTGGGCGAGTCCCACACGACGTCGTATTTCGCCAGCTCGGCGATCGGATCGAACGGTCGGCCCTCCTCGGATTGCATGAATCCCGCCCCCAACAGAAACCACAGCGCGGACAGGCTCACCTCTTATCCCTTGGCCCTATTGGCGAGCGACCGGGAAGCGCGGCTATTCCACCCCCGCAGAACGAGCCCTTCGTACGGGTGGCCGGACGGCTCGATGATGTCGTCGCCTGCGTGCATCTGAACGAGCACCGTCTTTCTGGTCTTCGAGGACCGGTTCGGCATGGAGCCGTGAAGGGTCAAGTAGCTGAAGAACAGCACGTCTCCCGGCTCGGCTTCGACCGGCGTCGCGTCCTCGATCGGGTACTTCGATAGCGCTTGGGACTCCGCCTGACCGGAGGAATCCTTCACTCGTCCGAGCTTGTGAGATCCGGGATAAACGCGAAGGCAACCCATTTCGTCCGTGGCCTCCGATATGTGAATCACCGCGGCGATCATCGTATCCCGTTCGGTCGGAAAATAGCTCCAGTCCTGGTGCACGGGGAACGGCGCGCCCCTTTCCGGCGGCTTTTGGAAGAGCTTCGTGTGGTGCAGCACGATGTCCGGCCCCAGAATGGCTTCCGCGGCGTCCAAGAACCGCGGGTTCAGCAGCGCCCGCAGCCATAGAGCGGAGTACTGCTGGACGTTGTGCGTGTGGAGCACGACCGTCTCCGGGACGTTCAGGCGCTCCATCTCCGGCCCGCTCCACCTGGCGTTGATCTGCTCACGCGAGCGCGCGATCTGCTCGACGATCCGGTCGAACTCGGCCTCCAGCTCGCAAATCTCGTCGCTGGAGAACACGCCTTTGACGAGGAGAAAGCCGTTCTCAGCGTAGAAGCGCGTATTCGAGTCGGCAACACGGCCAGCCATCTATCCGAAGCCAATGATACGCCCAGGGCGCAGACGGGTAGACGAAGGCGCTGGTATCCCGAGACGGACTATGACCCAAGCAAGTGGTGGGCGGTACTGGACTTGAACCAGTGACCCCTGCAGTTTCATGGCTGTCTTGACAGCTTCAAGCGGTCGCATTTGAATCTATAGCCGCCTCACATCGTCTCAGTTCGACTCTGAGATTTGAGAGACTTCGGAGAGACCGCCGTGAAGGCTCTGGTAGGACGGGGTTCAGAGTCTCCAGACCGGAAGGTATAGTTGCCCCCATGCGGCTTGCCGTGGCCCTGGTCGTGGTGTGCGGTTTGCTTGCCGGCAGCTTGCACGACTTTGTGCGCCATTGCCACGAGGCCCACGAACCCGGCGGGGCAAGACCGCCTTCAAGTGAATACCAGACGATAAGCGCTGACCCGCGCAGCGCGTACAGCGTGCCGAACTCGAGTGCCGAAGCTCTATGTACGAGCGGCGAGCATCTGGACAGAGCCACGATTGCGAAGCGGCCTGATCTTACCGACGTTCAGGGAGTCCTTCCCGATGCGCCATTCGTCTTGCTTTCCTCATTCGATGAGTCCTTAGCGATCTGCCAGCCGTTGAGGACGGCAGGCTCTGTCCGCGTTTTGGGTCCGCCGGGCGTTCGCGCTCCTCCCGCTTAGAGCCCAGCCGCCCCGAGATTCGGGTCGGCCCTCACCGTCTGCCCCTCATTTCAGGGCCGGTGAATCGTATCGGAGGGCTCTTTGCATACTCGTCAATCAATTCTCATATTCGCAATAGGCGTCGCCGGTATTGCCTTCGGGCAGCCAGCTCCGCGCACTCCGGAGGATGCTGTTCGCCTTGGGATCGAGCGAAGCCGCGCCGTTGCCGCCGCCAAGGCGAGGGTCTTGGAAGCTGAAGCGGCCGCGCGTGCGCTTCGCTCGGTGATCAATCCACGGCTCGAAGTCGCTCCGGGCACGGGCTTCACCAACAGCAACGCCTTCTTAAGCCAAGAATTCGACCTGTCCGGCAGTCGCAGGGCACAGCGGGACCGTGCCGGAGCGGAAGCTTCAAAAGCACGCGCAGAACTCGGCCTAGTGATGCTGGACACTGCTGCAGAAGTTCGGAGAGCGTACTTCAGACTCGCCCGCGCTCAGCATGCTCACAAGCTCGCTGCGGAGCTCGCCTCATTTGCAGCGCGGTTTCACGATTTGGTCAAGCGCAAGGTAGATCTTGGCGATGCGTCCCAGGTTCAGGCGATGCGGGCGGAGCTGGAGGCGGAGCGGACTCGCCTTGCAGTCGAACGGGCGACAAGCGAGAGAGACGCCGCGATCGCCGAGATTGCATCCCTTCTCGGATTGCCGTCGGCACCTCTCGAAGTCCAAGAAATGGACGTCGGACTTCCCGCCGGTCCGGGAGACCTGCTTGGGCTGATCGCGGCCGCCAAGGGCGATCGTCCCGAATCGGCAATCGCCCGCGCGCAAGTCGAGGCTTCGCTTGCCGCCGTTCGAATCGCCCGTGCGCGATTCGGTCCGACTCTGTTTGCCGACCTTGCTGCCGACGTCTGGAGCCTCGATCGCGACCCTTGGCGCTCCGACAACGTGGGTTTCCAGATTCGACTCGGACTGCCCCTCTTCGACCGAGGAGAGTTGCGCTCGGGCGAGCGCGCCGCTCAAGCGGCAAAAGCCGTCGCCGAGGCGTTCGCCGCGGAGAACGAGCGTCGGATCGAAGTCCAGGTCCGGCAGGCTCACGCCCACTTCGGATCCCAGCTTTCGACGGCCCGTGGCTACGCCGAGTCCATCGAGCCTAAGGCTCGCGCGTTGCTCGAAGCGGAGATGAAGGGCTACGAAGCGGGCCTGGTGTCCTTTCTTGAGGTGATCGAGTCGCAGCGCGCCTACGCCACCTTCCGGCTTGAAGCCCTCGAAGCGCTCGCCGCTGCCCGCGCCGCCGAAACCGCATTCCTTCGCGCCATTGGGAGAATCCCCGGCGCGAGCATCGACGCTCCCTCCACGGAGGCCAAGCCATGAAAACCCCATCGATCCTTCTTCTCGCAGTCGCCGCTCCCTTAGCTTTTGCCCAAGAGGGAGAGGCGGGGCACCTGCACGGCCCCGACGGCAGGCACATCGTCGCGCCTCAATCCGGGGGCGGCGCCGGCTCGTTCATCCTCAGCCACCACGACCTGAAGATTCTGGACTTGTCCGGCAAGGTCGTCGAAGGCGCGGATGTGGACTCGGTGATCACGCCCAAGGGCTCGACGACGCCCATCCACACCGAGAAGAACGCCTACGAGCCCGAGAACGAGGTCTACGGGTCGCACATGACCTACACTCAGCCGGGCGAATACGTCATCACCGAGAACGTCAAGCTCCCCGGCGGCAAGAGTCTCAGCGTGGAGTTTCCGATTTGGGTTCCAGCGGGGGCAGGCGCTGCAGACGAGCACGCCCATGGGCCGAACTGGCTCTTGATCGGCGGGGCCGTCGTCGGCGGGATCGCGCTCTTGTTCGGGGTCTATCAACTCGGGCGGAGGAACGCAGCCGCCGGGGCGGCGGCTGCGGTTCTGATCCTCGCGGGGACGATCACAGCCACGCAAGCAAGCGCCCAGGAGGACGATCCGAGCCACATGCACGGAGCGGACGGCAGGCACATCGTCGCCCCCGACCAGGCCGGCGCATCCGGGCCCAAGCTCAAGGGCTATCTCTCCGCGGACCTGAAGGAAAGCGCGGAGAAGACGGTCGAGGGCTACCGCTTCATCCTCTCCATCGAGAATGAGGAGGTCTCGCCGGACCCCGGCCTCGTGACCCTCGACGAGCCTTCTCGAAAGGCGATCGGCCTGGAGGTCGAAGAGGTCCAGTCCCTCGACTCCGATACCGGGCTCGTCGTCTCGGGCGAGGTCAAGCCTGCCGCCTCGGGAGAGGTGGCGCTCGGGGCCAGAGCGTCGGGCACGGTTTCTGCGGTGCACGTCTCCCCAGGCGACCCGGTTCGCGCCGGGCAGCTGCTCGTCACGCTTCAATCGTCCGAGGTCGCGGTCGCCCAGGGCGACTACCACCGAGCGGCGGGCGAGGTCCGGGCGGCAAGCGCGGCTCTCGAGGATGCCCAATCCCGGCTCGCGGCGGCGAAGATCAAGGCGTCGGTCGCCAAGGAGAACGTCGCGCGGCAGAAGAAGCTCGCGCAGGCCGGCGCCTTCGCGGTCGCCCCGTTAGAGGAGGCCAAGGGCAAGCTTGCCGAGGCTGAGGCCGAGGTCAAGACCGCCGCCGCGCGCCTCGAAAGCGCCGAGAAGCACTTGGCCAGGCTCGAAGAGGGCCTGAAATCCGGCGTCACGTCTCGCCGCGAAGTCGAATCCGCCCGTGCCGAGCGGGACCAGGCCAGGGCCCAGCTCGAAGCGGCCAACCTCAAAGCTCAGATCGCACGCTCCGCCCTGGAACGAGAGCAGGGCATCCAGTCCGCAGGCTTGCGCGACTCCAAGGAGGTCCGCCAAGCCGAGGCCGACTTCGCCCAAGCGCAGGCCGAGGAGCGCGTCGCCCAGAGCGCGCTCGCCTCGGCCAAAGCTCAAAGGGCCCGCGCCGAAGCCACCCTCAAGGCGGCGCGAGACGCGGTGATCGCGCTCGGCGGCTCGCCCGGAGGCGGGAGCTCGATCGCCGTGCGCACGCCGGTCGCGGGGGCGGTGCAGACCCGCGCGGCGAGCGTCGGCATGGCGGTCACCCCCGGCCAGACCCTGGCGACGGTGGTGAACAGCCGCGCGCTCTGGATCGAGGGGCACGTCTTCGAGCGGGACATCCCGCGCGTCCGGCCGGGCCAAAGCGCGCAGGTGACCGTGGACGCGCTGCCCGATCGCTCCTTCGAGGGCACGGTCGCGGCGGTCGCGCCCAAGATTGATGAAGGCACGCGCGCGGCGACGGTGCGCGTGACGGTCTCGGGCGGGGATCCCCATAAATCGGGACTGAAGGCGGGGATGTTCGCGCGGATGCGGGTAGGCGTGGGCGGCGGCTCGGGGCTGGCGATCCCGGCGGCGGCGGTGCACGAGGACGCGGGCCAGGCGCAGGTGTTCGTGGTCGTAGATCCCGGCGGAGTCGGGAAGGAGTCCGCGGGGACCTATCGCAAGACGCCGGTGCAGCTCGGGCGCAGCTTCGGCTCGCGGGTGGAGGTGCTCTCAGGGCTCAAGCCGGGCCAGAAGGTGGTCACCCAAGGCGCGTACCAGCTCCACCTCAAGGCGGGGGAGGGGTAGTCATGCTCAACCACCTCATCGAGCTCTCGATCCGACATCGAGTCCTCGTCGCCGTCGGGTCGCTTTTGGTGCTTCTCTACGGGATCGCGCTGGTGCCCCGGATGCCGGTGGACGTGCTGCCGGACCTGAATCGCCCGGTCGTGACCGTGATGACCGAGGCGCACGGGCTCGCGCCCGAGGAGGTGGAGGCGCTCGTCAGCTTCCCGATCGAGACGATGATGAACGGCGCGACGGGGGTGCAGCGGGTGCGCTCGGCCAGCAGCGCAGGGTTCTCGATCGTGTTCGTGGAGTTCGACTGGGACACGGACCTCTACCGCGCGCGGCAGATCGTGACCGAGAAGCTGCAGCTCGCCCGCGAGAGGCTGCCGGAGGGCGCGGTGGCCTCGCTCGCGCCGGTCAGCTCGATCATGGGCGAGATCATGCTGCTCTCGGTTTCCAGCAAGAGCGGCAAGACGGACCCGATCGACGTGCGCTCGGTGGCGGATTTCGTGCTTCGGCCTCGGCTGCTGTCGGTGCCGGGGGTCTCGCAGGTGGTGACGATCGGCGGCGGGGTCAAGCAGTTCCAGGTGCTGACGAACCCCGAGCGGCTCAAGCAGTACGGGGTGAGCCTGGACGACCTGGAGGACGCCGCGCGCGAATCGAACATGAACGCGGGCGGCGGCTTTTTGCAGATGCCGCAGCGGGAAGCGGTGATTCGCATTCAGGGCAGGGCCAGAACGCCGGAGGAGATCGCCGAGACGCCGGTGGCGGTTCGTAACGGCGTGGCGATCACGATCGGGCAGGTGGCGGACGTGAAGTTCGGCCCGGCGCTGATGCGGGGCGACGCCGGCGTGAACGGCAAGCCTGCGGTCATCCTTTCGGTTCAAAAACAGCCCAACGCAAACACGCTCGAGCTGACCAAGCAGGTGGACCGCGCGCTCGACGAGATCCAGAAGTCGCTGGATGAGGACCTGGAGATCAACAAGGTGCTCTTCCGGCAGTCCAGCTTCATCGAGGCGGCCATCGGGAACGTCGTGGAGGCGCTTCGGGACGGGACGCTGCTGGTGCTGCTGATCGTGGCCCTGTTCCTGGCTCACCTCAGGGCGACGTTCATCACCATGATCTCGATCCCCATGTCTTTCGTGCTGACGATCCTGCTCATGGACGCGTTCGGGATCACGATCAACACGATGACGTTGGGCGGTCTTGCCGTGGCGATAGGCCTCGTCGTGGACGACAGCATCGTGGGGGTGGAAAACGTTTTTCGTCGCCTGCGAGAGAACTCGTTGAAGGCGCGGCCCGATCCTCCGCTGCGCGTGATCTACCGGGCGAGCGCGGAGGTGCGGAACAGCATCGTGTTTGCAACGCTGATCATTATGTTCGTGTTTCTTCCGCTCCTGAGCTTGGAAGGCATGGAGGGGCGGGTATTCCTTCCGCTCGGCATCGCGTTCATCGTTTCGATGTTCGCATCGCTGGTGGTTTCGTTGACTCTGGCGCCCGCGCTCATGGCGCTGATGCTGCGGCGGGTGGGCGGAAAGGGGCACACCGACGATAGCTGGATTCTGCGAAAGGCGAAGGCGGCGAACGGGCCGATCGTGTCGTGGTCCATGCGGAACCAGGCGGTGGTATACGTGGCGGCTGCCGCGCTGTTCGCCGGTTCTGCCGCTTTGATGCCCCTTTTAGGGAGGGAGTTCTTGCCGCCGTTCAACGAAGGCTCGCTAAGCGTCACCGCCATCCTGCCTCCGGGGACAAGCCTCGCCGAATCTAACCGCGTCGGGACTATCGTCGAAGAGGAGCTCCTCCATGTGCCGGAGGTCGCCTACGTCGGAAGGCGCACCGGGCGCGCGGAGATGGACGACCACGCCGAGGGTGTCAACCACTCTGAACTCGACATCGGGCTCAAACCATTGGGAAGGACCCGTCAGGAGGTCGAGGCCGACATTCGAAAACACGTAGGCAAAATCCCCGGCCTCTTTGTGGCCATCGGGCAGCCGATCTCGCACCGACTGGATCACCTTTCTTCGGGCGTTCGCGCCGCAATTGCGGTGAAGGTGTACGGCCCCGAGCTGGGACAGCTTCGGTCCATGGCCAGCCAAGTGCGAGCGGCGATGGAAGGCGTTCCGGGGGTGGTGGACCTTCAGGTCGAGCCACAAATCGAGGTACCCCAGGTTTCCATCGAGATCGATCGTGCCCAAGCCGCGCGATATGGCCTCACCCCGTTCCATTTGGCAGAAACACTTGAGGTCGCGCTCGGCGGGCACGCCGTGTCCCAGATTCTGCTGGGCCAGCGCACTTTCGACCTCGTGCTCTGGTTCGACGAGGATTCTCGAAACAGCCTCGACGCGATGTCGGCGACGCTGGTGAGCACGCCGACAGGCGCGCGGATTCCCCTCGGGCAAGTGGCGAGAGTTCGCGCTTCGACCGGCCCGAACACGATCAACCGAGAGAACGTCTCCCGGCGGATCGTCGTGCAGGCCAACGTTCAGGGCGCGGACCTGAACAGCGTGGTCCGACAGACGCAGGCCGCGCTCGCGCCCGTCCAGGCGTCCTGGCCCAGCGGCTACTACGTAGAATATGGCGGGCAGTTCGAGAGCCAGCAAAGCGCGATGGCGCGGGTACTGCTTCTCGGCGCCGTCACGGTCCTCATCATCTTCCTTGGCCTGTACGCGGCTCTCCGCTCCTGGCGGATGGCGAGCATCGTGATGGTGAACCTGCCGCTCGCCGCGCTCGGGGGCATCGTGGCGGTGTACTTCAGCGGCGGCGTGCTTTCTGTGGCCTCGCTCGTGGGCTTCATCACGCTCTTCGGCATCGCCACCCGCAACGGCATCCTGCTCCTTTCCCACTATGCGCATCTCATGCGCGAGGAGGGCGAGCGGTTCGGTCCGGAGATGATCCTCCGTGGAACCCAGGAACGCCTCTCGCCAGTGTTGATGACCGCTCTTGCGGCCGCCTTCGGAATGCTCCCGCTCGCCTTTGCCTTCGGCCAGCCGGGCAAAGAACTGTTGCAGCCGATCGCGCTGGTGATCTGCGGGGGACTCATCAGCAGCACATTGATGGACCGCTTCGTCACGCCGGCACTGTTCCTGAGGTTTGGAAGGAAAGAGTGGGAGAACTACGTTTCCGGCACGCACGTAGACTATGGCGGATTGGACGAGATCGCTCCGGGGGACCACATCCTCGAGGAACGCGAGCCTGAGCCAGTTGGTGCGACCCCTACGAAGACTTCTTAGTGGCCAAGTTTCTCACATCGCTGAGAGAACGCATCGCACGTACGTGCCGAGCATTCTGACAGATGGTGGGCGGTACTGGACTTGAACCAGTGACCCCTACAGTGTCATTGTAGTGCTCTACCAGCTGAGCTAACCGCCCGAGGGGCCTAAAGTATGGTTCCGGGCGCCTCAGGGTGTCAAGAACTGGGCGGCGCGGTCTTAACCCGGCCCAGGCTTCCGGCACCAGTACATCGCCTCGATCTCGTCGAGCTTGATCGGACGCTCGCCCCAGTCGCCGGCCGTACCTCCCCATACGTGCTCGACCTCGAAGCCCACGTGGCGAAGCATCGCCACGAGTTCTGGCGCGATGAACAGCCGCTCCTTGATGCGCATGCGCCGCTTGCCTTCCGGCAGCTCCCACTCGTCCTCGTAGCGCGCGACCATCGTCCCCGGATCGAACACGCCGCTCGCGACATTCTCGTCCTTCATCCGGCGGATGATCTCGTAGCCGTTCAGCGCAGTGAGCACGAACGGAGCTCCGGGCTTGAGCGATGCGAAGGCGTTTCGCAGAATCGCGAGGTCGTGCCCGACCGGCTCTTCGTCCTGCTCGACAAGCCCAAAGCCGCCCTCGCAGAGACAGATCGCCGCATCGAACGGGCCGTCCGGAAGAGTCGCCTTCGCGTCGCCGACGATCCAGTGGACGTCCACGTTTGCCTCAGAGGCGGCGATCTTTGCTTCGGCGATCATTCCGTCGGAGAGATCGACTCCGGTGACTCGATAGCCTCGCTTCGCCAGTTCCACCGAGTGGCGCCCGGTCCCGCACCCGATGTCGAGGATCGTCGCACCCGCGGGCAGCCGCATTCGCTCCAGAAGAAAGTCGACCTCGGCAAGCGTCGACCCGGTGAAGCTGTTTTTCATGTAGAAGGGCGCGTGAGAATTGAAGAAATCACGCCAAGCGCTCGGCGTAGGATCCGCCTGTCCTTCCACCGGGGAACGATACCTTCATACCGAATTCACGGCGAATTGGCGCGAACTTAACGTGGAAGCGTCACATTTCGACCGTCTGGAGACAATCGTTTATCGAGGCGTCTTCTGAGGCGCACTCTTGGCGTCGGGACTTTCGAAAGGGGAAGCAAGAAACGAGTTCGGGCCGGGCAATCCGGCCCGAACGAGTTTTAGGCGCTCCCTCGCCGCCCGTGCAAAGGGCGGATTCGCTCGGCGTCGATGCGATCAAAATACGTCCGGACGTGAAGATCGCTGGCGCTTACCGTGTATTACCGGTCGCGACCGCTTTCGCCGGGCTTCTCTCGGCGGGATGCGCGCCGCCGAACGGGGACACGCCGACCCTTCGGATCGCCAACTGGGGTGGCGCGGGCGACGACAGCGAGTTCTACAGAACCGTCCAGAAGGTCTACGACGACTTCGAGGCAATGCACCCTGGCGCGCGGATCAGGGTCGAGGGCATACCCGGCTCGCAAGAGTACGTCAGCAAGATGCTTCTCAGTTACGTTGCCGGAGTCGCTCCGGATATCGTAACGCTCGACGCCAGCAGCGCGGCGGTGTTCATCGAGAACGGCGCGCTTCGGGACCTTGCGCCCTTGATCTCCGAGGATCCGGATTTCAGCCTGGACGAATACTTTCCCAACGTCGTCGGAATCGCGCGACGGGGCTCGAAGGTCCACGCCATACCGATCGATTTCACGCCGATCGTCCTCTACTACAACAAGCGCCTCTTCGACGATGCGAAAGTGCCGTATCCGCAGCCCGGTTGGGACTTCGCGAACTTCCGCCGCACCGCTGAGAAGCTGACCAAGCGGGACGCGAAGGGGCGCACCACCCAGTACGGCCTAGCATTCTCCAATTGGATGCCCGGATGGATCGTGTGGCTCTGGAACAACGGCGGCGACGTGCTCTCTCCGGACGGAGCCCGCGCCGAGGGCTATCTCGATTCGGACGCGAATGTCGAGGCAGTGACCTTCCTGCGCGACCTGGTGAACGACGGCATCGCGCCTTCGCCGAGCAGCGCCGCCGCGACGGGCGTGGACTTCTTCGCGAACGGACAGGCGGCGATGGTAGTGACCGGGCACTGGGCGATCGTGAGCTACAAAGCCGCGCCCAAGATCAAGGTCGAAGATCTGGGCGTTTGCTCTCTACCCTCGAATCTCGAAAAGAGCGTGACCGTGATGTACGAAGCCGGCATGGCGATCAGCGTGCAGGCCAGGGAGCCAGAGCTCGCGTGGGAGTACATCAAGTACTTCACGTCGCGAAAAGTTCAGGAGAAATACAACGCGACGGGGATCGCGGTCTGCGCACGCAGGGACGTGGCGGAAGCCCGGGCCTCGGAGCGGTTGGAACGAGAGTTCCTGGAAATCGTGCCTTCCGCCCGGCCGCCTTGGGGCTCGAGGGTGGAGGGATACGACTTCGTGGAGGCGGTGGGGCAACAGGCGATGGGCAACATCCTGCTTCCGCCCGATCCGGTTTCGAAGAGGCAGCGCAACGTTCGGACGGAGCTGACTAAGGCGGCCAGGAGGATCGATGCGTACTTCGCGCTGCGGTAGCAAAAGGCCCCTCTCTCCTGCCCCGGAGGGGAGAGGAGTTGGGGTGAGGGGTTCCCGGTCCGGGAGGCTTTCGCCAACGCTCGGAACAGCTCGCTTCGCCCGCAAACCTCCACCCCCTGCCCCCTCCTCCTCCAGGGCAGGAGGAGGGGGAGAATGAGGCGTTCCCTCCCCTTCTTCTTCATCGCCCCGGCAAGCATTCACCTCCTCGTTTTCGCGCTGTTTCCGCTTCTTTACACGCTTTACCTGAGCTTCTTCAAATGGAACCTTCTGAAGGAGCACAAGGAGTTCGTCGGCGGGGCGAACTACGCGTACAGCTTTCAAGATCCAACGTTCTGGAACGCCATGGGGAGCTCGTTCCGGTTCGCGCTCGGGAGCGTGCCGTTCGGAATGGCGGCCGCGCTTGCGATAGCGATCCTGGTGAACCAGAGGCTTCGCGGGATTACGGTCTTTCGCACGATCTATTACATTCCCGCGATCAGCTCGGGCGTTGCGATCGCGATGCTCTGGATCTACATGTACCTGCCGGAAACGGGCCTGATCAACACGCTGCTGGGGTCGGTGGGCATCGACGACAAGACGGACTTTCTCAATCGGCCCGAGTGGGCGATGGCCGCGCTTGTGTTTATGAGCGTGTGGGTCGGGCTGGGGCCGAAGATGGTGCTTTTCTTGGCGGGGCTGATCGGTATTCCGCAGACGCTCTACGAGGCGGCGGAGATCGACGGAGCGTCGCGATGGCGCAGCTTCTGGAGCGTGACGCTGCCGATGCTCGCTCCGACGACTTTCTTTGTCTTGGTGACCTCTACGATCGGAGCTTTTCAGATCTTCACGCCCGTGTACATGATGACCCAGGGGCGGCCGGACGGAACGACGGACGTGGTCGGCTACCACATCTACGTCGAAGCGTGGCAGAAGTTCCTTATAGGGATAGCCGGGGCGAAGTCGTTCGTGGTTCTTCTGGTGATCGCGGTGTTCGCCTGTCTTCAGTACAGATTGATGAGGAGGCAGTTGGAGGGGTACGGGGTGGGATGAGAACGACCGCCTCAGAGAATTGTAGCCGCAGGTCTTTAGCCTGCGCACAGAGCCTTGGCCCTCAATCGCAGGCTAAAGACCTGCGGCTACGGGGTTCGGTTATTCGGTCCGTTCTCTCTTACCTGGTCCTCTTCCTCCTGGCCCTCTTTCTCGTCGCACCTTTTGCGTGGATGGTGCTCGTCTCTCTGCTCAAACCCAAAGCACCCATCCCCTTCCCGCACGAGCTCATCCCGACCGATCCTTCCTTGGCCAATTTCGATCCCAACTGGCCCAACTGGAGCAACTACTCGTTCGTTCTCTTCAACGACTTTCTGCCCGTATCGCGCTTCTTCTGGAACTCCGTGGTGGTCACCGTCGCCACGGTCGCCGGGCAGCTGTTCGTGTGCAGCCTCGCCGCGTACGGATTCGCCCGCCTCACCTTCAAGGGCCGGGACGCGCTGTTCACGCTCTTTCTGCTCAGCCTGATGTTCGCAGGGCCGGTGATGCAGCTTCCCGTGTACCTGATCGCGCGCTCCGCGGGTTGGCTGGACACCTACTGGGCGCTGATCGTTCCAGGGCTCTCTAGCGCGTTCAACGTGTTCCTGCTGCGGCAGTTCTTCCTGGCGATTCCGAAGGAGCTCGACGAGGCCGCGCGCATCGACGGCGCGGGCGAGTTTTTCATCTACCGCAAGGTAATCGTGCCGCTTTCCAAAACCGCGCTCGCCACCGCCGGGGCGTTCACTTTCTTCGCGGTCTGGACCGACTTTTTCTGGCCCTTGCTCGCCACGAACTCCATCGAGATGCGCACGCTGGAAGTCGGCCTGTCGGTCTTCAAGAACAGCTACGGAGGAACGAACTGGCCGCTCCAGATGACCGCGGCGGTCATCGTGATCGCGCCGTTGCTCGTCGTGTTCCTGTTCACGCAGCGGTTCTTCGTGAAGGGGATCACGCTCGGAAGTATTAAGTAGAACCTTCGACATCGCCCGAGTTTCTCCGGGAGCTCACAAGGGAGGCGGAGCTCGGAGCCCCAGACCCCGCGATCGCTGCCAGCACTGCGAGAAACAAGAACCTGCGTAAAATGGGAGCCATGAATCTTAGGCAGGCCGGAATCGCGGCGCTCGCGGCGGCCGCGATGGGATGCGGGCCCGGCAGCGAGTTTGTCGGCGAATGGGATTACGAGATGTTCGAACGCGGCACTCCCGCCACGCCGACCGGACGGCTGCAGACCACGCGCATGACCATTTCGGCGGATGGGACTTACGAGATCCCGGCGCGAAAGCACGTGGGACGCTGGAGCGTTCAAGGGAACTACCTTGTGCTCACGGCGAACAAGATCGACGGAAAGTCCAAGGAGGAGGCTCTAAAGGCGATAGATCCCAAGGACGCGCGCGCCAAGGCCAAGGCCGCCGAAGTGGAGGCTCTTTACGTCCGCTACTTCACCTTCAGTCCGAACCGCAAGGAGCTGCACGGGCCGGAGCTGGACATCGGCATCCGGTGCGTGAAGAAGTAAGCTGCCGGCGCTCAAGCGTTCGCCCATGCATTTTCTCGCGGCAATCCTCTTAGCAGCCGGCGGCGCGGGCGAGCCGGGGCTGAAGCTGATCAAGACGATCGCGGACGGCATTTCTCCGAAGTCGGTCGTCCACTCGGGCGGCGGGCTGTTCTTCGCCCAGAACATGATGTACCGGCACACGGTCGCCGTGTACGGGCGCGACTTCAAGCGCATCGCGACCATTCCGGACGTGATCGAGATCGGCGGCAAGAAGCTGCGGGGGTCTCCGGTCGAGTGCGCGTTCAGCCCGGACGGAAAGCACGCTTGGGTGTCCAACTACCGGATGTTCGGCAAGGGCTACTCGCGGCCGGGAAACGACGGCGCCCAGGGAAAGAGGGGAACGTTCGACAGAAGCTACCTCTACAGGATCGACACCGCAGCCCTCAAGATCGATGGCGTCGTCCGCGTCGGTTCCGTTCCGAAGTTCGTCGCCGCGACGCCGGACGGAAGGACCGTGCTCGTCAGCAATTGGTGCAGCTCGGACTTGAGCGTCGTGGACACGTCGCTGCTGAAAGAAACGCGGTCCGTGCCGCTCGGGCGATTCCCGCGCGGGATCGCCGTCAGCCCGGACTCGAAGCTCGCCTACGTCGCGCTGATGGGAACGCGCGACGTGGCAATCGTGTCCCTTTCGGACAATCGCGTCGAATGGATCCGTGGGGTCGGCGCGTCTCCGCGGCACCTTTGCCTCAGCCCGGACGGACGCCGGCTCTACGTCAGCCTCAACGGAGAGGGCAGAGTCGCGCGCATCGACCTCGATGGCATCGAAAAGCCCAAGAAGGCCGCGACCGGAAGCAACCCGCGGAGCATGGCGCTCTCGGCGGACGGCGCTTCGCTCTTCGTCGTCAACTACGGATCGAACACCCTCAGCAAGGTGCGGACCGAGGATATGAAGGTCGTCGCGACGGTGCGAACGAAAAAGAGCCCGATCGGGGTCGCATACGACGATCGGGACCTGCGTGTTTGGGTCGCCTGCTACTCCGGCAGCATCCAGGTCTTCCAGGACGCGCCGACTACTACTCGAAATTGGCAAGCAAAGACTCGGCCTGGAAGAGGTTGATCCCGCTATTCACGAGGTCCAGGAGCTTGGTCATCTTGGCCTCTTCCTCGACCTGTTCCTCGAGGAACCACTGCAGGAACTGAAACGTGGTGGCGTCGCCCGCCTTGCTCGCTTCCGCGGCCATCTTCTCGAAGGCCGTCGTGTTCTTGCGCTCGCTTTCGAGGGCCGCCTGGACCGCCGCCTCGGCGGACTTGTACTTGGTGCTGGCCGCCTTCAAGCCCGGAAGGTCGAACTCCACCTCTACGTCGGTGAGGAAGTCCATGATCTTCGTGGCATGCTGTGCTTCTTCTACCGACTGCTTGCGGAAGAGCTCGCCCCACTTGTCGAGGCTGTTGCGCTCGAAGTAGAGCGCCGTGGCCATGTAAGTCTGGTGCGCGTTCAACTCCTGGCCTATTTGGGCTATGAGCATCTTGGCGAGCTTGTCGGTGATCATGGCGGCTCCTCGGGGTCGGGCGCTAAGGATACCTGCGTGCTCCGAGAGATGCGATTGAAGCGGGATCTTGGGGATTGCTCGCGGGGCTCGCAAAGGGTCGCGGAGAGGGAGTTCCCCTTGGCGCTCTTTGCGTGCTCCGCGAGAGACTCCGGATCGTTGCTCGCAGGGCTCACAAAGGGCGCAGGGGTGTGGGCCCCTTTGCGTTCTTTGCGTGCTCCGCGAGAGACTCCGGATCGTTGCTCGCAGGGCTCGCAAAGGGCGCAGGGGTGTGGGCCCCTTTGCGCTCTTTGCGTGCTCCGCGAGAGACTCCGGATCGTTGCTCGCAGGGCTCGCAAAGGGCGCAGGGGTGTGGGCCCCTTTGCGTTCTTTGCGTGCTCCGCGAGAGACTCCGGATCGTTGCTCGCAGG
>Ga0187892_10001100_pt1 | contig 65090 bp, 62 predicted proteins | sample MA1701073metaG_FD_139345 | JGI IMG/M metagenome (GOLD analysis project Ga0187892, IMG submission 139345) | Bio-ooze microbial communities from a basaltic lava cave in the Kipuka Kanohina Cave System on the Island of Hawaii, USA - MA170107-3 metaG ... | reverse complement strand
GATGGTGCCAGCCTCCTGTGCTGCGTAAGCCTAGAGCGCGCATCGAATACCGAGTATCTGCCGCCGGTCTCCCGAGACAGCGGCAAAGCGAAGCAGAGCATCATGCTCTGACATTCCACAAAAAGCGAACCAACGCGCGCCGTCGGAGAGTTTTGCAACACAATCAGGGATAAAGCGGACATCCCTGATTTGTTCTCTAATGTCGGGTAGGTGCCAAAGCGGACTTGGACATGCGCCCTTGACATGATTGTAAACCGCTGCCATGTATCCGCCATCGATTGCTCGCGATCGCGCGTAGCTGCCGTACCCAAGCGGCGCCTCATCCCGAGACAATTTCACCATTCAACGTCGCCCCTCAGATAGCGCGTGGGGTAAGGCGCAAAGCCCCACACCGGCGTGCACGCCATGCGTGTTGCCGGGCGGGGCATATAAGGAACTTAAGTGACATCATCGTCTTTCGACGGCCTCGGCCTGGTCGAGCCCTTGCGGCACGCCCTTAAGATCGAGAAGCATCTGACCCCGACGCCGATTCAGGCGCGGACCATTCCCCTCTTGATCGAAGGCCACGACCTGCTCGGCATCGCCGAGACGGGTTCGGGCAAGACCGCGGCCTTTGCCTTGCCGCTCCTTCAGCATCTTTCCCTGCAGCGTCTGCCGCGCACGCCCGGCGCGCCGCACGCTCTCATCCTGGCGCCCACCCGCGAACTCGCGAGCCAGATCGCCGAGCGCATCGGCGCCTATGGCCGGCGCCTGCCGTTGCGCTCGATAGTCATCTTCGGCGGCGTCAACCAGAATCATCAAGTAAAAGCGCTCAAGGCGGGCGTCGACATCTTGATTGCCACCCCCGGACGCCTGCTGGATCTTTGCCATCAGCGCCATATCCGGCTCGACAAGGTTTCCACCCTCGTGCTCGACGAGGCCGACCGCATGCTCGACATGGGTTTCATCAACGACGTGCGGAAGATCGTCGCTCTGTGCCGCCGCGAGCGCCAGACGCTGTTGTTCTCGGCCACCATGCCGCCGCCGATCGCCAAGCTCGCCCATGACATTCTCAGCGACCCGGTCCGCGTCGACATCGCGCCGGCCAAGGTCGCAGTCGACCGCATTGAGCAGCTCGTATTCTTCGTCGGAGCCAAGGAGAAGCGGGCGCTACTCGAAGGCCTGCTCGCCGACCGAGACATGGATCGGGTGCTGGTGTTCACCCGCACCAAGCGCGGCGCCGACCGGGTCTGCCGCAATCTGGTTCAGGCCGGTCTGGCCGCCGTCGCCTTGCACGGTAACAAAGCGCAGAACGCGCGCGTGCGCGCGCTCGACGCCTTCCGCAATGGCAAAGTGCGTATTCTCGTCGCCACCGACATCGCTGCGCGCGGCATCGACGTGCCGAACATCTCGCACGTCGTCAATTACGAGCTACCCAACGAGCCGGAGAGCTACGTGCACCGCATCGGCCGCACCGCCCGGGCTGGAAAGGCGGGCATCGCCTTGTCGTTCTGCGATCACAGCGAGCGGCCGCATCTCCAGGCGATCGAGCGTTTGATGCGGTCGCCGGTCACCGTCGGCGAGCATCGGCTGGCGGTCGCCGCTCCGACAGCGTCGCGTCAGCCGCCGCATCGCCGCGACGCGTCAGCGTCCGGCAAGCGGCGCAAGAGATCCCGCGGCTGGCGCTTCGATGGCGTCCAGCGACCTGCGCGCAATCCCGCCAAGGGCGCGCGCGCCTATCCTCACTAGGGAAACTTGAGATGAGCAAACCGTCTTCCCGCGCCTCAGCCGCAAGGCGTAATGCCGAGGCGCTTCTCAGCAAGGCGCAAAAGCGCGAACAGACCTTCAAGCTCGACCAAGAGCGCGAGCATGAGGCGATGTTGCTCAAGACGGCGCGGTTGCGTGAGTTGCGCCTTGCCAAAGAGGCCGCCGAGAACGAGAACAAGCCGGAACCGCCTGCTGCGCCTGCGCCGCGGCCTGCCAAGCCGCGCCGGTCCAAGCAGACCTAATCCCGAATGCGGGAGTGACCGACATGGCCTTCAAACCGAACTACAACCAGCAGCGCGCGGACAGAAATCGGTCCAAGGCGCAAAAGAAGCAGAAAAAGCTGAAGCGTCTCGAAGAGGAGACGGCTAAGCGAAAGGCGGCGCGCGGCGACGAGCCCGGCGCCGAGAAAACTTCGGAGGACGCTTAAGGCGTAGACCATGGCCAAGAAACAACAAGCCCGCCCCAACGGCTTCGTGCTGTTCGACGTGCTCTACGAAGACGGTACGCAAACCTCGAACCGGAAAGTACCCGCCACCGAGCTCGGTGGTCTCGACGGCGACACCCCTGCGCGCACTTTCGTCGAAAGTCAGGATCGAGAAATTGCTGCAATATCCGGCAGACCTCGTGGGCGCATCAAGTCGATCAGTCGTGCGCCCAAAGCGACAAAAGCGGGCGGCCGAGCAATTTGTGGGCGCTAGCTGCTTCGGGTAACGACGGCCAAGCACAGAATGTCCGCTGTTGGCACGTTGCAGATATTGCGTGGTCATTCACATCTGCGACTGCTTTGGTGCGATCAGGCCAAACGGTGGCAGCGTTGCCTTGCGATATTTGGGGCAAGTCACACACGCATGCCGGTAGCCGCATCGTTCGCGCCAACAGACAACCTGGTCGAGCTGACTTAACATGACCCGTTCCAGATGATCGCTGACGGAAGCCTTGACGTAAATCAACTCATGCGGGATCGCGTTGCTGTTCACGAAGGCGCAGGCTTCGTAACTGGTGTGGAAGCCAAACAGCCGGTCCTTTAATTCGCCCTTGCGAAGCGTGTCGATGTGTCCGGAATTTGGACCGACAAAAACTATCCGATCGGCGACTTCTAAAGCCTCGCGAGCGACTCGACGATAACGGCTACCCCGTGCCCCGGGGTAGTCCGATACCGTCCCGAACACGATCGTCTTGCGTGGCGCAGTGGCTGTTTTGATGAAGTCTAGTCCTGCGACGATGGTCCAATAAGGCGCCTTATACGAATCGAGGACGTAAGACGCCCCGTCGGAGCGACTATGGACCGAGTATCTGCCGAATACTGGCTCGACTGTGCGCACGATCTCGGCGCAGGTCCGAAGATCGATACCGCAAACCACTCCTAAGGCTATCGCGGCCAACACCGAGGTCGTCCAGTGCTCTCCGACAAAGTTCGTCTCGACAAGAACCACTTCGCTCCCATGCGCGACCGTCATTGAGAGTCGATTGGGCCAAACGCTCGACACGTCCAGTGCTCGAAAATCTGCTTGTTGCGAAACTCCGAAAGTCACCACTCGCGCTCGGGTTCGCTTTGCCATGCTGAGAACGAGCGGATCGTCCATGTTCAAAATGGCGATGCCGTCTGAGTTCAGCCCTTCAACCAGGCGGCCTTTTTCCCAAGCCGTCGCTTCAAGCCCGCGATAGCTGGTGTAGTGGTCGGCGCCAATCGTCGTCACTAACCCAATTTGCGGTCGCAAAAGCCTGATGTTCTTGGCGATGACGCCTTGAAAGCTGGCATGGCACTCTTGAATGCAAAACCGTGTTGAGGAAGCCACTCTAAGAACGGTTTCTGGTACGAGTGTTGTGCTTGGGCCAACTCCGACACAGCATTTTCCTGCGGACGACAGAATCGCATCAGCGAGCGCAATGGTGGTGCTCTTGCCGCAGCTACCCGTGACTGCAATGAAAGTTACATCATCGAGCGAAGAGCGCCGCCACTTTGCCAGAACTCTCAAGTAACGAGAGCGCCAACGGCGCAATAATGTTCTTTGGAAGCGTCGCTGTAAGGGTCGAAGGATAGCGTACATTGTCCATCTACAAAAACCGGCCCTGCAAAGTTGTAGAGCACGGAAACTCTCTCAGTCCTGCTTAATTGTCAGTATTCTGCATATCAAGACCTTCTAAGACCTATGCGGATAGCCCCTGAGCCGCCTGCCATGCTGAATTTCCGGAGGCTTGCAAGCTTGCAACAGACGGTGCCATAATTCCCAATTACTTGCGTCACAAAAATCGTGGAGGTGTACAGTGGCGGGAAAATCACCGAAATCCGAAGCTGAGTTCATCGACCCAGTAGCCGCCGCGCAACTGGGCAACGGTCCGTTTCCTGGTGGCGAAGCCGTGGGCGTGGACAAGATCCGCGATCTCCTGTTCGGCAACCAGATGCAAGACTACGATCGCCGCTTCTCCAAGCTGGAGGAGCGGTTTCTCCAGCGCTTCAAGGACATCGAGTCAGAGACGGCGCGCAACCTTAGTGCCTTCGAATCGAACGCCAAGAAGCAGGTTGAGTCGCTCGCGGGCCAGCTCCGCGAAGAGAAGGATCTGCGCGCCGAAGCCGACAAGGAGATCGAGCGGACGCTGCGCGAGCAAAATCAGGCGCTGGAAAAGCGGCTTCGCGCGATGTCGGACCAATTGAGCCAGCTCGAGCGCGACATGGCCGACCGCCTGACCCAGGAAGGGCTGTCGTTGCGCGAGGAGATCAAGCGCAAGAACGGGGACCTTCAGCACGCAATTGAGAAAATGTTCTCCGAGCTCAGCAACGTCAAGACGGATCGCAACCTGCTGGCCGGGCTGTTCGTCGAGGTCGCCAAGTGCCTGAACCAGGACGCGGCAAGCGCCGGCACGGGCGGAATCGAATCATCGCGTGGCCGGCCGGCCAGCTAGTGCCCCGAGGTGACCACCTCCCCCGATATTCTCGAGGGGCTGCTTCGCTCGCCCTCGGGCGATAGCGCCATCGATCGGAAAGCACTGGCGGGTCTGCTCGTCGAAATCGCGCAGAGCCTTAGGCCGGAGCTGCGTGGCCAGCAAAACGGAGTGCAACCTGGCGATCTGGAGCTCGAGCAGCTGCGGACCTTGCTGGTCGGCCGCGAGATCGAAACGTTGTCGCGGCTCACCGGCGTGGTGGACGATCCCGAGCGCTTGGCTGCGGCGATCGGGCGCGTCTTGCCGACCGCGATCGCCCAGGCGACGAGCGATACGCGGATGGGGCATGTGTTGGCGCCCGTCATGGAGAAGGCGGCGGAGAGCTCGATCCGCAACGATCCCAAGACGCTGGTCAACATCCTCTACCCGACGATCGTGCCGGCGATCCGCAAATCGATCGGCGAGACCATCGACGAGACGTTCCAGCGTCTCAATCAGACCCTGAAATACAGCCTCACCTGGCGAGGGCTCAAATGGCGCTGGGAGGCTTGGCGTACAGGACGGCCCTTCGCGGAGGTCGTGCTCAAACATACGCTCGTTTACCAGATCGAACACGTGTTCCTGATCCACCGTCATACCGGGTTGTTGATCGCCCATGTGGCGGCCGAGAATGCGGTGAGCCAAGACCCGCAGCTTGTCTCTTCGATGCTGGCCGCAATCCAGGATTTCGTCCGCGATTCCTTCAGCGGCGCCGAGCACCAGGGGCTCGACTCGGTGCAGCTCGGGGAGCTGCGGCTATGGTCCGAGCCGGGACCGTTTGCAGCACTGATCGCGGTTATCCGCGGCGATCCGCCCGAGGGGCTGCACGATACGATGCGCAACATCTTGTCGCGCATTCACGCCGAGCGACATCATGCACTCGAGAGCTTCGACGGCGACAGCGCCGGCCTCGTCGACGTCGAGGCACGGCTGCGCGAACTGGTGGCGCTTAGCGCGCATGCGCCGCCACGCACCCGGCTGGGACGTGTGATCGTTGTGGCCTTGCTGTTGCTCCTGCTGGCGTCCGCCGTGGCATGGGCCGCGTGGTGGTGGCACAACCAGCGGCTTTGGGAGGGCTATCTGGACCGGCTACGGGCGCAACCCGGAATTGCGATCACCGACGCGGGCAAGCGCGACGGCAAGTTCGTTGTCTCAGGATTGCGCGATCCGCTCGCCGTCAACCCGCTTGCGCTCCTTGGCGAGTCGGGGATCGATCCGGCGCGAGTCGAGGCGCATTTCGAGCCCTATCAAGCGCTCGATCCGCAATCGGTGCTGAAACGGCTCAACGCATCGCTCGATCCGCCACCGAGCGTGACCCTTTCGGTCGCCGGCAACCGCATCGTGGCGCACGGTTCGGCGCCGCGGCCTTGGCTCGACCGCGCGCACGCTGTTGCGAAAGCGTTACCGGCCGGGGCTCCCGGCTTCGAACTCGCCGGAGTACGCAATGAAGACGAGGCGGATGAGCAGCGCCGGCAAGTGGACGAAGGGCAATGGCGCGCCTATGTGGCGTGGCTGCGGTCCGAGCCCGGCATTGTCATCACGCAGACGGAAGTGCGCGACGGCAAGTTCCTCCTGTCAGGGTTGCGCGATCCGCTCGCCATCGACCCGCTCGAACTCCTGGGCGAGGCGGGAATCGATCCGTCGCGCGTCGAGGCCCATTTCGATCCCTATCAGGGGCTCGACCCGCAATTCGTGCTCAAGCGGCTGCAGGCTTCCCTCAACCCGCCGCCCGGCGTGACGCTCGCAGTCGATGGCGACCGCATCGTGGCGCAAGGATCGGCCCCTTCACCGTGGATCTCGCGCGCTCGCAAGGTCGGCAGCGCGCTGCCAGCGGGCGCCCCGGTTTTGGACCTTTCGGCTATGCGCGATATCAGCGAAGGTGCGCTCGGCAAATTGCGAGATGCCATCCAGGCACGCAGCATCAATTTTGACAGCGGCAAGTCACTGCCGACCGCCGGACAGGAGCAGGTTCTCGATGAGATCGCGAGCGACCTGAATGAGCTCGTGAAGTTGTCTTCCACCTTGCACGCTGTCACCAGGGTGACTTTGACCGGTCATGCGGACAGCCAGGGTCAGGGCACCTCCAATCTGTCCTTAAGTGTGGCGCGCGCCGAAGCAGTACGCGCGCTTCTGAAGAAGCGCGGCGTCGATCCAGATCTGCTTCAAGTGCGCGGCGCGGGTCAGCTCGAGCCGCTTCAGGACGAAGCCGCGGAGGCGGACGCTTCCGCCCGCTCGGTCAACCGCCGCGTCTCCTTCTCGATCGGTTTTGAGGAAGAACCATGACGGCGGTGCTGCAGAAGAAGGTCTGCATGCTCGGCGGCTTCTCGGTGGGCAAGACGAGCCTGGTCAAGCGTTATGTCCACAGTGTGTTCTCCGAAAGCTACCTCACCACCGTCGGAGTCAAGATTGACAAGAAGACCGTGACCCTTCCCGATCGAATCGTGAACCTCATCCTTTGGGACTTGGCGGGCGAGGACGATATCAACTCGTTCCGCATGACCAATCTGCGTGGCGCCGCGGGATACGTGCTGGTCGCCGACGGAACGCGCCCTTCGACCCTCGACGTCGCGCTTTCGCTGCGCCAACGCGTCGAAGCCGATTACGGTCCGCTGCCGTTCGTACTGCTGCTGAACAAGAGCGACCTCGCGGAGCAATGGGCGATCGGCGACGCCGACGTGGCGGGGCTGCGACAGAACGGCTGGTGGGTGCAGCCAAGCAGCGCGCGAACCGGCGAAGGCGTGGACGAGGCCTTCAAGGACCTCGCGGTCCGCGCCGCGGGCTGACTCATGGAAGGCCTGCCCGCGAGCCTGGCCGATCGGCTGCGAGAGCTGACCTATAACGAGCGGGCGGTTGCCTATCTGCAGGTCGATGCCGCGCTCAATCTGGTCGGCGCCGGCGGGCATCTGGAAAATTACGGGCTAGCCGCTTTGCGCCTCGGTGAGCCTGCGGTCGAGCAGGCCTTCTTCCTCGAAGGGCTTCTGCCGCTGGAGGAGACGCCCTTTTTCGTTCCCTCGGTCGAGCTCGACTGCGGCCGCGCCGCCGACCTTCACCTTCATCTCGATTCCGGCACCGTGTGGGTGGTGCTGCTCGACGTCACGGCCCACCGCGACGCGACCCGCCGTCTGCAGCAGAAAGCCTATGAAATGACGCTGCTGCAGGAGAAGGAAGCGCAGCTCAATCGACGGCTGGAGGAGATGAACCGGGAGCTCGAGGCCGCCAATGACTTTCTCGTCACGATTTCAACGAAGATCTCGCACTATCTCGCGCCACAAATCTACAAGAGCATTTTCAGCGGTCAGAGGGACGTCACCATTCAAACCGAGCGTAAGGAGCTCACCATCTTCTTCTCCGATATCAAGGATTTCACCGCAACCACAGAGGGCCTGCAGCCAGAGGAGATCACGCTCCTCCTTAACGAGTATTTCACGGAGATGGCGGCGATCGCGCTTAAGCATGGCGGTACCGTCGACAAATTCATCGGTGACGCCCTCGTGATCTTCTTCGGCGACCCCGAGACCAAGGGTACTGTGGAGGACGCCAGGGCCTGCCTCCATATGGCGGCGGAGATGCAGCACCGGTTGGCCGAGCTCAATGTCAAATGGCGTCGCGCGGGGACGGAACATCCGTTCCGCGTGCGCATGGGTGTCAACACCGGCTTCTGCAACGTTGGCAACTTCGGCAGCGCCGACCGCATGGACTATACTGCCATCGGTGCCGAGGTTAATCTCGCAGCGCGTCTCCAATCGATCGCAGAGGCTGGACATATCGTCATCAGCTACGAGACCTACGCTCTTGTGCGCAATATTGTGGCGGCGCGCGCGTTGCCACAGATCTCGGTAAAGGGCATTAAACGCGCGGTGGTTCCCTATGTCGTGGAGGGTGTGCTGGATGAAGCGGGGCGGAAGATCGAGATCTTCAGCGAACACATGACCGGCCTCGATTTCTATCTCGATCCGAGGGCCGTCGACGCCACCGCGCTTGAGCGTATTCGGGCGACGCTCAGAAATGCGATTGCCGCCCTAGAGGCGCGCGAAGACGCCGCAGCTTCGGTCGCGCCACCGGAGCAAGACTCCTCCCCCTCCTCTGCTCAGGCCGCCGGACCCGACTCGTGATACTCGGCGTCGATATTGACGCGCCACGGATCGAATCGTCTAAGGCCCAACGCGGTGCGCGCGGCCAACAGTCCCGTCGCCATGGCGTGGTCCTGGTTGTTGTACTTGAACATGCCGGCGCGGCCGATCGGCAGGAGGTTCTCGAACTGATCGAGCCACGCCTTGATGGTGGCGACGTGATCCTGATGCCCGATTTCCACGAGCGGATAGGCCTTCTCGCTCCGCACCACGAAGCTGCCCTTAACCTGCTCGCGCGCGATCAACTTGAGCCGGCAGAGCTCGTTCACGGCTCTCGCGACCATCGCCTTGTCGGAAGCCTTGCTCAATTCATCTCCCGGGAAGGCGAAATACTCGACTGTGAGGGGGCTCAAGCGATCGTTGGCAGCCATGTCGGAGGAAAAGTTTCGATAATTGGCGATGCGCGCGAGCGCCACATCGGGGCTATGCACGTAGATCCAATTGTCGGGGAAAGGCCGGCCGTCGATGACAAGATTGACGCCGATATGCACGCGATACCGCAACGCCCGCGAAGCGCGACGCACCGCTTCAGGCGCTTCAGGGTCGAACATCTCGACGAGATCGGTGATCGGAGCACTCACCAAAAAGAAGTGTCCGTCGACCTCGAATGGTCCGGACTCGCCCTCGATTTCGGCCGCTACGACGCGGTTGCCCTCATAGCGAAGCCGGCTCACTTGCGCTTTGGTGGTCACTTCGCCGCCGAGGCTTTCGACCGTTTCTTTGAAGATCGCGTAGGTCTGGCCCGCGCCGAGCCGTGGATAGATAAACTCATCGACCAGCGTCTTGATCTCCCCACGCCTGTCCTTGAAGATCGCATTCCGCAACGCGCTCGGGAGACTCAAGCCCTTGATTCGCTGCGCCGCCCAGTCCGCGCTGATCTCGGAGCAGGGGATTCCCCAAATCTTTTCGGTATAGCCCTTGAAGAATGTCTCGAAGAGCCGGCGACCAAACCGGTCGACGATCCAATCCTCAAAACTGCGTATCGGTACGGAAGCGCTCGCCGCGCGGAGACGTGCTGCGGCGTAACTTGCCGTAATGGCGATGGCCGAGGCAGGGCCTACGCCCAACAACGCGTTCAGAGGCGTCAGTGGATAGTCGAAATAGCGCCCGTTATTGAGAATGCGCGTCAGTCTGGAAACGCGCACCGCCTCTTCGCCGACAAGACCGACAAAAAGGTCTCTGACTTCCCGATTCTTGGTGAAAAAGCGATGCGGCCCGATGTCAAAGCGGTTTCCTTCAAAGCCAATTGTGCGGGCCAGGCCGCCAACGATGTCGAGGCGTTCGAATACGCTGACAGACGCTCCGTGACTGGCGGCCTCATGGGCAGCTGCAAGACCCGACGGCCCTGCACCTATTATCACAACGTCGCGTTTCACGTCCATCCCTCAACGCTCTGCGTCCGCCAAAATGACTGCGCGCGCTCATCCCCACAAGTGCAGGTGATGCAATGCGCCCCGAACCAACGAGTTTCCCGCGCGGTCTGGCGTCAGACTACTCCTTGTTCAGATAGCTTTTTTCAAGAAATTCGGACCTGAAATTTTGGGGCGGCGTAGGAATGTCTGGCCGGCCCTCTGGCGTAAAGTCCATGAGATTCCAATACGGCCACACCGTGTCGACATGATTCGCCGAGGTTTCAGTCCCCCAGAAATGAAAAATCTCTCCATCCTCCCTGCTGAAGACATGCATGACCGGCCATTGCATGTCGTCTGAGTCTCGTGACCAGGTACCGTTTGTGCCAAGTCTCTTCTCTGCCCCGAGTTGGGCATCAGGGCGTGCCATCCGGGACATGTCGCGATAAAATCCACTTAGCCACGATGAAATCGTCGCGTGATGACCATGGAGCAGATTGCCGACTGGCTAAGGAAGCGGGGCATGTCAGAGTATGCCCAGCGCTTCATCGACAACCGCATTGATCTTAGTGTTCTCCCCGATCTGACTGACCAGGATCTGGAGAAGCTGGGGGTCGTGCTCGGCGATCGACGCAAGATGCTCCGTTGGATTGCGGACCTCAAAGACGTTGAGAAAGTCGCATCCCTCACGGGCATTGCGGATGAGGCACCTGCCGTGCTGGGTCTGGCCGATTCGGCCGAGCGGCGGCAAGTCACGGTGATGTTCTCCGATCTTGTTGGTTCGACGGCACTCTCCGCCCGCATGGACCCGGAAGATCTGCGTGAGGTCGTTTTGGCCTTTCAGAACATTGTCGCCGAAACGGTGCGCCGCTTCGATGGGTTTGTTGCGGAATACCATGGCGACGGGGTGATGATTTATTTCGGCTACCCACGCGCGCACGAGGACGATCCCGAACGGGCGGTACGGGCGGGGCTTGAGCTGATTGTAGCGATAACCGCGCTCAAGGCGCACGCTCCCTTGCAGACCCGCGTCGGAATTGCGACCGGACTGGTCGTCGTCGGCGACCTGATCGGAGCCGGGGATACGAAGGAGCGCAGCATCGTCGGCGAAACGCCGAACCTAGCGGCGCGCCTGCAAGCGATCGCCGAGCCAAACACCATCGTCATCGCCGACGGTACGCGAAAGCTTCTCGGAGACCTTTTTGAGCTGCAAGATCTCGGAGCAAGAGACCTCAAGGGCATCTCCAGGCCAGTGCGGCCATGGGCTGTGCTTCGGCCAAGTCGCATCGAAGGCCGCTTCGACGCCCTGCACACGATCGGTCTGACCACGCTCGTCGGACGGGAAGAAGAGTTCGAATTGCTTCTTCGGCGCTGGGCCAGGGCAAAGGCGGGCGAAGGGCAAGCCGTACTCGTTTCGGGCGAGCCTGGTATCGGGAAATCGCGGCTCACGGCCACGCTCCTGGACCAACTTGCAACAGAGCCGCACAATCGGTTGCGCTACTTTTGTTCGCCGCAGCACACGGACAGTGCGCTTTATCCGCTGATTGCCCAATTGGAGCGGAGCGCCGGATTGGCGCATGACGACGAACCGCAAGCGAAGCTGGACAAGCTCCAGGCCATGCTGGCACAGACCTCGACGTCCATCCAGGATGCCGCGCTGTTCACCGAACTCCTCTCGCTTCCGAACGATGGACGTTTTCCTCCGCTCGATCTTGCCCCGCAGGAGCGCAGGCAAAGAACGCTGCAAGCCCTGAAGGCATACGTTTCGAGATTAGCGGGGCAGCAAACCTTGCTCATGATTTTCGAGGATGTGCACTGGATCGATCCGACGAGTCTCGAGGTGCTTGGCCGGGCCGTGAATCTCGTCAAGACTCTACCGGCACTGCTCATCGTAACGTTCCGCCCAGAGTTCAATGCGCCGTGGGTAGGACAGGCGCATGTGACGAGCCTCGCGCTCAATCGCCTTGGGCAGCGTGACGTTTCCGCAATGATCGCTCATCTGGTGGGAGGGAAGGACCCAGCGGCAGATGTGTTAGCAGAGATCGTAGAACGCACCGATGGCATCCCTCTTTTCGTGGAGGAGATGACGAAGGCGGTTCTCGAGGCGGAGAGCGAGGGCGCGGCTCGGCGTGTATTTGCAGCGGTTACGTCTCCGGATTTGCCCGTTCCAGCAAGTTTGCACGCGTCTCTGATTGCCCGGCTCGATCGGCTCGGCCCCGCCAAGGAGGTGGCGCAGATCGGGGCAGCGATCGGCCGGACGTTCTCGCACGACCTGCTGGCTTCGGTGGTTGGCAAGACCGCGACCGAACTGGAAACGGCGTTGGATCGTCTCATTGATGCCGATTTGCTGTTGCCGCAAGGTAGCCCCCCGCATGCCAGCTACCAGTTCAAGCATTCCCTCGTGCAGGACGCGGCCTATGGCATGCTGCTGCGCGAGCCCAGACGCGCACTTCATGCCCGGATCGCCGACAGCATCGAAAAGCAATTCCCGGAGATCGCAGAGCGCCAGCCGGAGCTCTTGGCGCGTCACTACACCGAGGCCGGCCTGATCGCAGAGGCGGCGGTCCTGTGGGGCAAAGCCGGAGAGCGGTCACTGGCGCGTTCGGCGCTCGTCGAAGCTGCGGTGCAGCTTACTCGTGCCCTCGAGCAGATGGCGACCTTGCCAGGCACCGCAGCGCTCCGCCGCGAACAGATCAAGCTGCAGGTCGCGCTTGCGCACGCTTTGATGCATACCAAAGGCTATGCGGCGCCGGAAACCAAGGCTGCTATCGAGCAGGCCCGCTTGTGCCTGGAGGCGGCGAGCGCTGTCGGAGAGCCTCCCGACGATCCGTTGCTGCTGTTCTCGGTCCTCTTCGGATTCTGGGTTGCGAACTTCGTGGCATTCGACGGCGATCGAGTGCGCGAGCTTGCGGGGGGGTTTATGCAGCTTGCGGAGAAACAAGGGGCAACGGCTCCCCTGATGATTGGGTACGGCCTCGTGGGTACTTCCCTATTTTTCACGGGCTCGATCGCGGAAGGCCGAGATCACCTTGATCGGGCAATGGCGCTATACAATCCGGCAGAGCATCGCCCGCTGGCGATGCGGTTCGGTCAGGGCACCGCGGTGCCACGCCTATGCTATCGGTCGTGGGCTCTCTGGATTCTTGGCTATCCCGAGGCCGCGCGCTTGGACGTCGAGCACGCGCTCAGGGAGGCGCGCGAGATTGGACAAGCCGGCACCGTCATGTTCGCGCTGCGTCACGTGATACCGCTCCACATCTGGAGGGGTGATTACGCGACAGCAAATGCGCTCATCGATGAACTTGGCAACCTTGCCCACGCAACGAACGCCGAGCTGTGGAAAGCGACAGAGAGGGCAGAGCGCGTTTTCTTGTCTGCTCAGACTGGCGAAACCTCAAACATCGTCAACATGATGACTTCCGCGCTCGAGGCAGTGCACGCAACAGGAACAACTCTTATGAGGTCACGATCGCAAACGCTCTTGGCACACGCCTATGCGCGCGTCGGGGAATTCCAGAACGCTTGGCATTGCATCAACGAAGCGATGAAGTCCGTGGAAACGACCAAGGAAAAATGGTTCGAGGCCGAAATCCATCGGGTAGTCGGCGAAATCGCCTTGTTGGCGCCCGAGCCGGATGCGGCGAAGGCGGAAGCGCATTTCGAGCGGGCTCTCAGTATTGCGCGCGAGCAAAAGGCAAGGTCGTGGGAACTGCGCGCAGCGATGGGCCTCGCCCGTCTGTGGCGCGATCAGGGCAAACGGCGGCAGGCTCACGATTTCCTCGCCCCGGTCTATGGCCGCTTCACCGAGGGTTTCGACACGCTCGACCTGAAGCAGGCCAGGATCTTGCTCGAGGAGTTGGCCTAGGCGCGTCCCGCGGACCGTCAGCTCTCCCATACCTCGCCCTCGGGAGCACCCCGGCCGAGCTTGTCCGGAAGTGGCTCGCCATTCGGCGTGAATTCGAGCGAGACGGAATTGATGCAGTATCGCTCCCCGGTTGGCGGCGGGCCGTCGGGAAAGACATGCCCCTGGTGTGCGCCGCAACGCGTGCAAACGATCTCCGTGCGGATCATACCGTAGCTGGTGTCGCGAATGGATCGGAGGTGGTTTTCTGAAAAGGGACTGGTGAAGCTCGGCCAGCCGGTGCCGCTTTCAAACTTTGCGCCGGCCTTGAACAGCGGCAGTCCGCACAGACGGCAGGTGTACACGCCCTTTCGTTTCTCATCGAGGAAAACGCCGCAGAAGGCCGCTTCTGTGCCGTGCTCGAGCAACACGTGCCGTTCGTCCTCGCTGAGATCGGCAGCCAGCACTCGCAACTCGTCTTTGCTGGGCGGTGTCAGGTCGAACTTGGGTGCGGTGATGTCATTCATTCCCATGGCTCCTCGAACATGATTGTTCCCCTGATCTCTGGAAGTCGACTGAACGCGGTTCACATCATGCCCTTGGACGGCACTCTCCCACGTCGTTGATCCGCGTGGCGCAACACTATGGCAGGAAGAGCGCCTCCGGAATTCCATACTGTTGTCGCCACCAATCCCAGGTGACATCGGTTGGACCGACAACAATCTCCGCGATCGACCAACCGCCGTTTCTATTCCTGAGCAGGAAGAACGAGTTCTCAGTGTTGAACATGTCCTGTTGCAAAGCATGGGCAAATTTTGTCCTTGTCCAGTCGATGGGCTGTCCCCCCGGGCGCTGCAACGCTACGTCGCCGAAGGCCCATTCTCCTGAAACGGCCAACCGCCTGACCACAAACTCGATCGGCCCGCCGGTCTCCGCAACGAATGCCGGCCGCGCGACGTCGAGCAATTCCGCTCGTAGCGGCGACCCAGGTTGCGGCTGCTGAACAACCTGCGCATAAACTGCACTTGCCAGGACTGTCGCTACCACGATTGCGATAGAGCAAAGCCCGTTGTGGAAGACGCCGGGAAGAGATGTGCGAACGTCGTTCATTCCCCTGATTATAATTCAGTTTTGGTAAATCGTTACGCCTTGTTCAGTGCAAGCATGCAGCAGCACCAAAACCAGGTGATAATCCGGAATTTTGATTGAGGATCAAAAAGGATTTCGTGCTGTAGTGTGACGGGTTCGTCCAAAATCGAGATACTCCGTCACAGCGCGGTGCCGCCATGATGAGGTTGGGCATTCTGGGAGCGGCGCTTGTGGCGGTGGCCTGGCTGCCGGCTTACGCGGAAAGCGACATAACGCTCAGCGGGAGCGCCGCCCTGTTGACGCAGTACGTCGACCGCGGCATCACGAACTCGGCGGAACGACCCGCCGCGCAGGCCGAGTTCGATTTGTACTACAAGGAGATTTACTACGCGGGCATTTGGAGCTCCAGCGTGAACTTTGGCGCCGCTCCGAACGGGCAGGACCTCGCCAATATCGAAATGGATTATTACGTCGGCGTCGCCCCGACCGTGGGCCAATGGACCTTCGACATTGCCGTCTATTACATCGCCTATCCGGGCGCCTTCGATCCCCGCGAGTTCGACTATGTCGAGATCTGGACCGGCGTCGAACGGAGCTTCTTCGACGATAGGCTGACGCTCAAAATCTACAACTACTGGTCGCCTGAATATTTCGGCGAGACCGGCAACAACGATGTGCTCGAACTCAGTTACGCGTGGACTTTCGACAAGGTGTGGCATCTCACGCCGAAATTTGGCGGCAATGTCGGCCGCCAGTGGGGCGACCTGAGCCAGGGCGGCGGCGACTATACCTACTGGAGTGTCGCCTTGACGCTCGGCTTCAATGAGACACCGCCACTGGAACTCGAGCTTCGCTATTGGGATAGCGCCGATCTCACGGGCTTCACGTGCCCCTCCTCGGGTGTCAACGCCTGTCGAAACCTTGTTGTGGGATCGCTCAAAGCGACATTCTGATTTCAGGCCAACGGTCAGGCCTGCACTCAGAGGGCGATGCCGGTCAGAAACACGACACCGGTATAGCCGCTGCGAATTGGCTGTTCGATGATGCCGATCGCCTGCGTCTTTAGCCGTCCGGCATAGGGCGCGAAGACGCTTGCGACTGACTCGGCGGATAGAGGCAAAGCGGGGAATAGGCTTCCCTTCACGACATAACCGGCCGAATGCGCGAGGAAGGCTGCGGCCAAGGTCCCACCCGGCTCCACACACCGCGCAAAGGCGGCGCACGCCGCCTCGAATTCATCCTGCCGCCCCGTGATCGATTCCGCACAGAAGAACATCGTCGCCGCGTCAAAGGCGCGCTCGGGGATGTCGAAGATCGACCCTTGCCTGACCCTCGTCTTGGCGCGGAGCGCCGGCATAGGGTTCTCGGCGAGAGCGTAGTCCGGTCCGTAAGCGCGGCGTGTCACGCCCCAGAAATGCTGCCATTGCGGCCGCATCTCATCGCGCGCAAGCTCGGCCTCGAGCCAGGCCACGTTGCTCTTCGCATATTCCCACACTGTCAGGCTTCGCGCCCGCGGCAGCCCGCAGAAGAGCGGAATGAGGTTCGGGCCGGTCCCGATATCGACCACATCGAGATCGCTGCACGCCGGGGACGCTCGCTTAATTGCTTCGACCGCGCATTCGATGACGCGGTCGTCGTCGGGATGCGGCTCGCCGTAATAGTGATTGAAGTAAGCTTCCGGGTCGAACTCGGCCCACCGAAAGTCGGCATTGCCGCGGCGGGACGGCTCGTTCTCGGGCGACTTGCTGCTAGGCACGGGAGGTGGCTCCAGGACCGAGCGATCCTAGAGGCGGCACCGCCGGCACGAAAGCGCGAAATGGCCCCTTAGCCGGCGACGCCGCGCGGAGAGGCGGGATGGAGCTGGGTCAGCGCAGGCAGGATGCGCCTCGCTTGGAAAATCCGGAGGAACGCCGTCATTTCGTCGGCGGGCAGCGGCTTGGAAAAGTAGTAGCCTTGCAGCTCGTTGCAGCCGAGCTTCGCCATCGTCACCGCCTCGAACTCGGTTTCGACCCCTTCGGCGACGATGTCCATGCCGAGACCGCGTCCAATCGACACCACAGACTGGACGATCGTCCTGGAAATATCCACGCGAGATATTCGGCTCACGAACGAGCGGTCGATCTTGATCTTGTCGAACTTGAAATTGCACAGATACGCCAAGCTCGAATAGCCGGTGCCGAAATCGTCCAAGGCGGTCTTGAAACCGATGGAGCGAAGCACCTCCAGGATCGAATTGGTGTGTTCGCTCGTCTCCAGAAGCACGCCTTCGGTCAGCTCCAGCACGAAGCGGCCGGGGTCCACGCCGAACTTGGCGATGAGCCGGCGGAGCGCGGATTCAAGATCGACATGGCGGAACTGCACGGGCGAGAGGTTCACGGCGACTTCGAGATCGGGCCAGCTTCTCGAGTCTTTCATCGCACGCGTCAGCACCCACTCGCCGAGCGAGGGAAGAAGCCCGGCATTCTCGGCGATGGGGATGAAATCCGCGGGCGACATCTCGCCATGTACGGGATGGCGCCAGCGGAGCAGTGCCTCCAAACCGACGATCCTGCCGGAGTCGCAAGCGACGATCGGCTGATAGTGCAGGCATAGCATGTCGCTCTCGATGGCCGAACGCAGGTCCAACTCGATGGCGCGGCGGCGCTCGACCTGTTGCGCCATATCCTCTGAGAACAGCACGGCGCGATCGCGGCCGCGATCCTTGGCCTCATATAGCGCGATGTCGGCGTGACGCATCAATTCATCCGCCGTATTGCCGTTATCCGGGGCCAGCGCAAGACCCACTGAGGCGGTGATGCGAATGCTCTGGCCGTCGTAGACGAACGGCACGGCAAAGGCCTGAGCGACGCGCTCGGCGAGCAACGCGCTCGCCTCATGAGCCGCAGGGGCACAGAGGATGACGAACTCATCGCCCCCGAAGCGCGACAGAAAGTCGTTCCGCCTGAGGCACCCTTTCAAGCGCTCTGCCACGAGCTTGATGAGCTCGTCGCCGGCGTGATGACCAAGGGTGTCGTTGATGTCCTTGAAGCGATCGATGTCGATATAGGCGGCGACGGCGCGATTGTCGTGGGTCTCGAGCAGGCGTCCATGCAGGAAGCCGTCGATCTTCTCGACCATATGCACGCGGTTCGGCAGGCCGGATAGCGGGTCGTGCTTGGCCTCATGTCGGGCATCCGCCTCGCGCCAGGCGAGTTCGTCCGAGGTGCGACGCAGCCGCCCGAGCATGGTGCTCGACAGAACGGCGGTGGCGAGAACACCGAACGCCACAAGCGGCAAAATGATCGTCAACAAGACTTGGCCCGGCCGCCGCGTGACCCAATTCAGGAATCCAAGGGGAGCGTTGTCGTCGCCGACGAACGGCTCGGATACGATCGCGTCACCGCGCGCCGGGTCCTTAGTCAGCGCAAGGTCGCTTAGGAGCAACGAGCGGCCAATCTCTGAAATGAAAAAATCGTCGATATACTCGACACCGACAAGGAGATCGGGCGTTCCCTTGAGCAGATTCATGTCGATATTGGGCACGATCGTCATGGCCGAGACGACAGCAGGGCGCCCGTCAACGGTTACAATGTGTCCTGCCCAGCGCGCGGTATTCTCTCCGATCGTCAGGCCGCGATCATGACTTTGCAGCTTTCTGAACGTGTCAGGACGCGGTCGTAAGTTCGATTCCACTCGACGGCCCCTGACTTCGGCGATCACCTCGGCCAGAGCCGGCTTGCGGGACTCGAACTCGGAGGCTTCGCGCTTGTTGCCATCGATGACCGAAAAGATCGGCTGATCTTCATCATTGAGGATATAGACCTCGTCATGGCCGTAGGTCTCGGTGAGAAATATCCCGAACTCCGTGTTCAAGAAGTCGAGATTGATGTCCTTGCCCCTGAGGGCGTTGACCGCGTCGTCCCACCAGGCGACTGACGATTGTTCGCTCTGCATCCGCGCGATGCGGTGATTGAGAGCGTTCTCGACCAGCGTGCGCTCACGTTCCGTCGCGGTTTGATTGGCCGACCAACCTGCATAGGCAATGACGGCCAGAAGCAGGAGGCCAAAAAACGTGATGGCCGCCCCGATGATCCTGGTGAGGCGGCGGAGGTCTCCGCTGAAATGAGCCGGGCGTTCAAGATGAGCCATCGGAAGCCTGACGGGGAAGGCTGGAAGGCGAAGATGCTAGCGTCCCGATGCCGCGACCAAACAGTTTTGTGTCGTCGGACGTAAAGTGGGATTTGAGATTTTCCTTAAAAGTTTTGCGATTCACCTTGCCTCGGGAGACGCGCCGCTAAGAAGACGCGCTCCGGATCCCATTAAGATTAATGCCGGCAATACGTGTTGCTGCCGGCCGCTTTACGGTCTATTAAGGTTAAGCCTTTCCCGGGCTATGTAATCGATTTTGAGTAAAAAGCGGCCCTTCCCGATCTCAGCCATGCCAGCCAACCTGGCCACACGCTCCCTTGCGGACGCGCCCCATTTGAGGAAGGCCGCGAGCGCCATTGAGCAGGCGGCGTGGAACGAATCCGGTTATCTCAACTACACACGAGCTCATTACGAGTACTACTCGGGCCTGCTCAACCGCTATCCCGAATATCAAATTTGTCTCGTTGATGAAAAGACGGGCTATCCCGTCGCCGTAGCCAATTCGGTACCGTTTGCCTGTAGCGAGCCTGACAGCCTACCGCCCGAGGGTTGGGATTGGGTGGTCGAGACGGCAGCATGCACCGATAGCGCTTCGGTGAACATGCTTGGCGCGTTGGCTATCTCGGTCCCATCCGTCCATCGCCTGAGGGGCTATGGTAGGCTACTCATCCGCGCTCTTGTCGACCTCGCAAGAGCTAAGGAACTCCGGGGTGTCGTGGCGCCGGTTCGTCCATCGGCCAAGGTTCAGCATCCCTGGGTGCCGATCTCAGAATACCTTAGTTGGACTGACGAGAAGGGTCGAATCTATGACCCCTGGCTCCGCAGTCATCTCTCGGCAGGCGGACGACTTGTCGGCCCCTGCGAGCGGTCCATGGTCGTGCACGAACCGATTGCCTTCTGGGAGAATTGGTCGAGGCAGCGCTTTGAGACGTCGGGCGCCTACGCGCTGGAGGGTGCGCTGGCACCGGTTAAGATCGATCTCGATCGACAGACCGGGACTTACGAAGAGCCCAATGTCTGGGTGTCGTACGGGCTCTGATCGCGCCGGCGAGCCTGCTATTCAGCAGCGGGCGGCGCGACGTTGTGCCGAATCCCCGTCGATGCGGAAGTGCCGGTCGTCTGCGCGATAGCCCGGCTCCGGGCCGGCAACGTGGTTGACCACTCGGGCCCCTCGAAACGCAACATCACATCCGCCGCCGCCGACAGTTCCGAGCGATGGGCGATGTTGATGCGCGTGATCTGCAGGTGCTGCAACACCCGGCTGATCTCGCGCTCCCTTTCGGAATCGAGATGCGCGGTCGCTTCATCGAGGAAGAGGATTTTCGGCCGCCGATACAATGCTCGCGCGAGGATGACGCGCTGGCGCTGGCCGCCTGAGAGCGTATTGCCCATGTCCCCGATCAGGCTGTTGTAAGCCATGGGCATCCTCATGATATCCTCGTGAATGCTGGCCATTTGCGCGCATTCTTGCATCCACTCCTCGTCGCGCGAATTGGCGAAGAAGCAGATGTTGTCGGCGATCGTCCCCGATAGAAGCTGGTCGTCCTGCATCACGGCTGCAATCTGGTCGCGGTACGGCCTCACCCCGAGCGTTTTCACCGGGATGCCGTCGACAAAAACCTCGCCGCTGGTCGGCTGCAACAATCCGAGCATGACTTTCATCAGGGTGGTCTTGCCGCATCCGGACGGTCCCATGATGGTGGCGGATTCTCCCGGCCCGATGGCGAAGTTGACGTTCTCGAGCACGAAATCCTCGGTCTCGGAATAGCGGAACGAAACGTCGCGGACTTCGAGGGCGCCGCGAATGGGCCGGCTCAGAAGCGGGACATTGTGACCCGGCTCGAGCGGCGTGAGCACGATATCGGAAAGGCGCTCGAGGTGCAGCCCAACAATGCCGAAGTCCAGCGCTTTCTCCAGCAGAAGGTTGGCTTTGTTGATGAATTGCTGCTTGTAGGTGATGAAGGCGAACACCATGCCGATGGTGAAAATGTTTTCGAGCGCAAGCTGGGCTGCCAGGTAGATGATCAGGATGTTCTCGGCGCCGAAGAGAACGTTGTTGACGGCGACAAATGCGATCTTCGCCCGCTCGAGGCGGACATCGGCATTCACCGTGTCCGCGAAGCGATTGAGCCATTGGCCTTCCCGTTCGTTCTCGTGGTTGAAGAGCTTGATGCTCTGCATGGCGCGCAGGCTCTCGACGAAGTTCGACGTCTCGTTGGCCTTCGCTTGAATCGTTCTCTCGCTCAGATCGCGAAGGTAGCGGAACAGCGCGATGCGGATCACGGCGTAGCAGAAGAAAGCGGCGAGAACGACGAGGGTCAGCTTGGTGCTGTAAGCGAACATCACGGCGAGCGTTATGATCGCCATGGTTCCGTCGATGATCGCGAGGATCAGGCTCTCGCTGATGAGGTCGCGAACCGGCTCAATCGAAGTGAAACGGGAAAGCACGTCGCCAATATGCCGCTTCTCGAAGAAGGAGAGCGGAAGCCGGATCAGGTGGCGGAATAGTCGGGCGCCGAAGGCGAAGTGAAGCGTGTTCTGCAGGATGACGACGATCAGCGATCTGAGCCACGTCACGGCGACGGTGAGCGCGGCCACAAGGGCAAATCCCAGCGCCAGCACCAACAGCAGGTCGACATCGCCCCTGGCGACGACCTCGTCCACCGTGAGCTGCAAATAGAAGGGACCGGCGATGACGAGAAGCTCGAGCGCGAACGACAGGGCCAGGATTTGCAGGAGCGCGTGTTTTGCCCCGCTCACCTGCCGCAGGAAGGTCGAGAGCCTTAAGCGCGCCCGTTCGTCCTTGCGTTCGAAGCTTGGGGTCGGCGTGAGTTCAAGCGCGACGCCGGTGAGATGCTTCGACACCTCGTTCCAGGATACCCGTTTCTCTCCGAAGGCGGGGTCGTGCAGCACGATACCGCGCCTGCCGACGGATTTCAGCACGACGAAATGATTCATGTCCCAGTGAAGGATCGCGGGCAGCTTGAGCTCCCGCAGATGCTCAGGCTCGAGACGAACCGCCCGCGTGGTAAAGTTCAAGTGCCGCGCAATCTCGATCACGGAACGTAGCGTGCCGCCGTTCAGCGAGATTGGATGCTGGCGCCGCAGCGTATTCAGGTCGATGCGATGCCCGTAGTAACTCGCTACCATGGCGAGACAAGCCAGACCGCATTCGGACGCTTCCGACTGCATGATGACGGGGAGTGTCCGTCTGCCGCTGAAATTCAGCATCGTGGCTACATCCTGACGTTCAGAAGGGGATCAAGGAGCCAGCGCACCAGCTCCCGTCGCTCTAGAAGAATGTCGGCGCGAAGCAGCATACCGGCCTGAAGCGGGATCTTCTGGCCGTTGGCATCGACATCGGGCCGGTCGAGGGCGGCGACGACCGGGCCGATTGCGTCGGCAATTGCTCCAGCGACGAACGGGTTTCGGCGAGCTCGGTTTCGCGGGCGACGTGGCGCTGCTTCAACGAGCTTAGATCCTGCCTGGCACGAAGCAGACCTTCACGCCGGCTGTAAAGCTCGGGCGCCGCCATGTAGCCGGCAGCATGCATCTTCTCGGCGGTATCGACCAGCTTCTGGGCGAGATCGATTTGCTCTTGCTGAATTTTCATCTGCGCCAAGAGCTGGGCGAGTTCCGCTTCCCCGCTGGTGATTGCGGCCGCCAGCCGCACCTGCTCGGCGCGCGTGGTTCGCTCTTCTTCGTTGATCTGATTGGTCAGAAGAGTCTTTTGCAACGTGAGACTCTTCAAGATCGCAACGTTGACATCGAGACCGTCGGCGGTGATCTGCGACGTGTCGATGGTGAGGAGGAGATCGCCTTTGGCGACCTGCTGATCCTGCGCAACATGGACCGCCGTGACGGTCCCTTGTGCAGGCACAAAGATGTTCGACGTGCCGCGCGCCGGCGCAAGATAGCCCGCGACCGTTTCTTTGCGCGTATAACCCGCGACGCAGATAAAGACAATCAGCGCGCCAACGGCGATGGTCAAGAGCCAGGCGAGTGTCTTCGCCGACGACGACTGAAGTCGTCCGACTTGGCCAAACTCGCGATATTGTTTTTGGAACTCGAGAGCCTCGGGACGGAATAGGGAGCTTGTCATGGTCACGCTCGGTCGCGCTCGGGTAAGCGGGCCCACATCAGCTACATCAAAATTGTTAACTCCCCCCCAAGGTCAGAGGGAGTCAACTTTGTAGGCCGCGAATTACTATCTCCGCCCCTAACTGGGTCAAGACAGTCGGCTCGCACTTGTTGTCGTCCACTCAGTATGACTTCTTAGCTTCCGTGATGAAGGACACGGTAGAGCGCGCTTTCTCCATGCCTAGCGTATGAATGATGAAGTTCTTGCGGAGAGAGACAAATTCGTCTCAGTTTTTAATCGTGCTGTCGGCTACGCGCGCTGGAGTACTCCGGCTCGGTCCCTGACGAATGTCCGATCGTTTGAAATCGCTGCCAGCGGCACGCGATGGGATCGCGCCGGGCCGGACCCTAGCGAGTCGGCATCGGCTTCTCGCCGCGATAATCGTAGAAACCGCGATTGGCCTTCCGCCCGAGCCAACCGGCTTCGACATATTTTACGAGCAGCGGACAGGGGCGGTACTTGGAATCGGCAAGCCCCTCATAGAGCACCTGCATGATCGAGAGGCAGGTGTCGAGACCGATGAAATCGGCGAGCTGGAGCGGTCCCATGGGATGGTGGGCGCCGAGCCGCATGGCGGTGTCGATGGCATCGACGCTGCCCACGCCCTCATAGAGCGTGTAGACCGCCTCGTTGATCATCGGCAGGAGGATGCGGTTCACCATGAAGGCGGGGAAGTCTTCCGACACGGCGACGGTCTTGCCGAGGGTCTCGACGAAATCCTTGGTGCGGCCGAAGGTCGCGTCCTCCGTGGCAATGCCGCGGATCATCTCGACGAGCTCCATCACAGGCGCAGGATTCATAAAGTGCAGCCCGATGAAGCGCTGCGGGCGGTCGGTGGCGGCCGCAAGACGGGTGATCGAGATCGACGACGTATTGGTGGAAACGATGGCATTGGGTTTGAGGAAGGGACAAAGCGCCACGAAGATCTTGCGCTTCACGGTCTCGTCCTCGGTCGCGGCTTCGATCACGAGGTCGGTGTCGCCGAAGCCGGCCATGGTCTCGGCATATGAAATGCGCGAGAGCGCCTTGCGTTTCTCGTCCTCGGTGATCTTGCCGGATACCACTTGGCGGCTGAGGTTTGTGTTGATGACCCCAAGCGCCGTGTCGACCTTGTCTTTGGCGACATCGTGCAAGGCCACATCATAACCTGACAGAGCCACGACATGGGCGATACCGGTGCCCATTTGTCCCGCGCCGATAATGCCGACCCTGTGGATGGGGTCCCCGTCGGAGTCGCCCTGCGCATCCGGGTCGGCGCGAAGCGCCACACCTTGAACCATGTCGTCCATGATCATTCCTCTTAAACCCGCTCTACTAATACCCTGCCTTCTTGAGCTCGGCGTCGAGCTCGGGCAGGACCGTGAAGAGGTCGCCGACGAGACCATAATCGGCGACCTGGAAGATGGGAGCGTCGGCATCCTTGTTGATGGCGACGATGACTTTGGAATCCTTCATGCCGGCGAGATGCTGGATCGCGCCTGAGATGCCGACGGCGATGTAGAGCTCGGGCGCCACGACTTTGCCGGTCTGGCCGACCTGATGGTCGTTCGGCATGTAGCCGGCATCGACGGCGGCCCGGCTCGCACCCACCGCCGCACCCAGGCGGTCGGCTACAGGCTCGAGCAGGGACTTGAAATTGTCGCCCGACTGCATGCCCCGTCCACCGGAGATCACGATGCGGGCGGCGGTCAGTTCCGGCCGCTCGCTCACGCTGATGTCGGATCGCTCGAAGCTCGAAAGCGCGACGGCTCCCTCCGGTGTGAGTGTCTCGACAGGGGCCGAGCCGCCTTCTCCGGCGCTCGCGAAGGCCGTGGTCCGCACCGTGGCGACGACGGTCTTGTCGCTTGTCTCAATCGTCTCAAGCGCGTTGCCGGCATAGATCGGCCGCACGAAAGTGTTCGGCGTCTTGACTTCAATGATGTCTGAGAGCTGCGCAACATCAAGCATCGCGGCGACCCGCGGCAGAACGTTCTTGCCCATGGTCGTCGCCGGCGCGAGCAGAACCGTATAGCTCTTCATCAGCGGCAGAATGGCCGCGGCCGTTTCCTCCGCCAAGCGCTGCGCCAGGTGCGGGGCCTCGGCGAGCAAGACCTTGCGCACGCCGTCGAGCTTGGCGGCGGCGTCGGCGACGCCCCGGCAATTCTCCCCGGCGACCAGAATATCGACATCGCCGCCGAATGCCCGCGCGGCGGTCAGTGCCTTGGCGCTAGCGGGCGCCAGACTCTCATTGTCGTGGTCGGCGACAAGGAGGACCGCCATCCTAGAGTACCCCCGCCTCGTTCTTGAGCTTGTCGACGAGCGCGGCAACGCTGTCGACCTTGATGCCGGCTTCGCGGCCCTTGGGTTCGGCGACGGACAGCACTTTCAGGCGAGGCGCGATATCGACCCCGAGAGCCTCAGGCGTAGTTTCGTCGATCGGCTTCTTCTTCGCCTTCATGATATTGGGAAGCGAAGCGTAGCGCGGCTCGTTGAGCCTGAGATCGGTGGTGAGTACGGCGGGCTTGGCCAGCGAAATTGTCTCCAGGCCGCCGTCGACCTCGCGCACGACCCTCACCTTGGCGCCGTTGAGTTCAATCTTGGAGGCGAAGGTGCCTTGCGGCCAGCCGAGCAGCCCGGCAAGCATCTGCCCCGCCTGATTGCAATCGTCGTCGATGGCTTGCTTGCCGAGAATGATGAGATCGGGTTTCTCGTTCTCCGCCACGCGCTTGAGCAGCTTGGCCACGGCGAGCGGCTCCACGTTCTGATCGGTCTTGACCAGAATCGCGCGGTCGGCGCCCATGGCCAGCGCCGTGCGCAAGGTGTCCTGCGATTTTGCGCTGCCGATCGAGACGGCGACGATCTCATTCGCCTCGCCTCGTTCCTTGATGCGGACGGCCTCCTCGACGGCGATCTCGTCGAAGGGGTTCATCGACATCTTGACGTTGGCGAGGTCGACGCCGCTTCCATCCGACTTGACGCGGATTTTGACGTTGAAATCGACGACCCGCTTGACGGGCACGAGAATTTTCATGCGGCCATTGTTCCCCGCACGCTTATGACCGGGCCCTCCCAGCCCAGCCATCTCGCAACTGCGAAATGGCCGCGACCGTACTGCCGCAATCGGCGTAAGTCAATGGTTTCCAGGGGTTTGGTCCGGGGTCTAGGCCCCGCCGCGGGTCCGGTCGAACAGCATTACACCGCGCCGCCGCATGAACAGAATGAGGGTCGCTCCGGCGAGCAGCCCCCCGATATGGGCCCACAACGCCACGTTCTCCTCGCCTTCGAAGAGGAGGCTCGCGAACTGGATGACGATCCAGGCGCCGAGCGCCCAGGCCGCGGTGATCCTGATCGGGATGCGCCAGAGCGCAAGCACCCAGACTTTCACCTTGGGATGCAGAATGAAGTAAGCCGCGATGACGCCCGCCACCGCGCCCGAGGCCCCGACCAGCGGGATCTCCGAGGCAGGATTGATCCAGGTATGGAGCAGGGCGGCGAAGATGCCGCACATCAGATAGAACATAATGAAGCGCCAATGCCCCATGGCGTCTTCGATATTGTCGCCGAACACCCACAGGAACAGCATGTTGCCGATGAGATGGATCCAGCTCCCGTGCATGAACATGTAGCTGATGAGCGTGAAGCGCTCGGGCATGTCAACGCCGGTGGCGAATATCATCTCGCCGCTGGCGCCACCGGCAAGAAGCTTGGCGGGAACGACGGCAAAAGACGCCACCTCCTCCTCGTCCGCAGGAACGAACCAGCCCGAGACGAGGATCACGTAGATGGCCACGTTGATCGCGATCAGCGCCACCGTGACGTATTGGAAGCGAATACGCTTCAGAGGGTTGGTGTCATGAAGGGGTATGAACACGGATACGTCGTTCCCCGCGTCAGCGATTTTGGCCGGGCACCCAGGTCACGTCGGACTTTCCCTTGTCATTGGCGAAGCGCGCAGCCACGAACAGGAAATCCGACAGGCGATTGATATAGCGAATGGCGGGTGCGCCCACCCTCTCGCCTTCGCGCGCTGCGAGCGCCACGATCAGGCGCTCGGCCCGGCGCGAGACGGTGCGGGCAAGGTGGAGGAAACTCGCGGCGGGCGAGCCGCCCGGCAGCACAAAAGAGCGCAAAGGCTCGAGCTCGCGGTTCAGCGTATCGATCTCGTTTTCCAGCCGCTTGACCTGGGCGTCGGTCACTTGGAGACGCCCGCGGCTGTCCTTGGTGTCGTCGGGATAGCAAAGATCGGCGCCGAGGTCGAAAAGATCGTTCTGAATGCGCGCGAGCATGGCGTCGAGCGCAGGGTACCGGGTCCTGGTGTGAAGCCGCGCGAGGCCGATTGCGGCGTTGGTCTCGTCGAGCGTGCCATAAGCCTCGACTCTCAGATCGTACTTCGCGACACGACGGCCGGAGCCGAGCGCGGTCGTGCCGTCATCGCCGGTGCGCGTATAGATCTTGTTGAGGACTACCATCACCACCCGCCTTTTAAGGCTCGCGGGTCCCGTCAGTGCAAGAAATCTAGCGTAGCTTGGCGCCGAGGGGGGTCAAGCCTTCGTGACAACGAAAACTACCGGCCCGCCAGATAGACGGCCGCCATGACGAGGCAGAGCGCGATAAATTGAAGCACCACGCGCCAGCGCATCAAAAGCTGGCTGGTATTCGGGCTCCCGCCGCGAAGCATGTTCCAGAGCCCGAGAAAGAGCACGGTCCCGACCGCAGCGAGCGCGATCGGTATGGCATATTTTGCTAGGACTTCCGCCATTTCCGAATCCTTTGGCCACGTTTGCCACGGCCTCGGACGCACTCTAGTTGCGCTGGGCGCCGGCGTCGAGGGCGCCCGCCGGCAAGATGCAGCGGAGCCATGTCGCGGCGTAACGCGGCACTGTAACGCAATTACGGCGGTCTGGGTTGCGGCTTTCCAGCGATGATCGGGATGGAACCCTCGCCCATCAGCGGTTGAGGAACCAGAAGGCGAAATTGAGCGCCGTAGCGAAGCAGACCCACAACAAATACGGCACGAGAAGAAGTGCCGCGATCCGGCTCGACCGGTCGAACAGGGCGATGGTGACGGCGATGGCGATGAGCAGGACGAGGATGACAACGAGGCCGGTACCAGGGCTCCGCAGCCAGAAAAAGGAGAAGGACCAAGCGACGTTGAGACCGAGCTGAATGGCGAACCAGATCAGGCCGAGCCTGCGGTCTTCATCCTTGCCCTTGGCGCGCCAAAACTGCCAGACGGCGATTGCCATCATGGCGTAGAGGACGGTCCACACCACGGGGAAGATGCTGTTAGGCGGCGTGAAGCCGGGCCTCTCGAGCGTCTCGTACCAAGGCAGGTTCGGTTCGGTGAGAAACCCGTTGAACGTCGAGACCCCGAAGCAAAGGGCGAATGCCAACAGCAGCGCGATCAGATCCCGTGGCTTTAAGCTCGAGATCGCCATGCTTGCCGTTCAGCCCTCGAGCAGGCGGCGGGCGATGACATGGGCCTGGATTTCGGCGGCGCCCTCGAAGATCGAGAGGATGCGGGCATCGCACAGCACGCGGCTCACCGGATATTCCAGAGCGAAGCCGTTGCCGCCATGGATCTGGAGCGCGTTGTCGGCGGCGGCCCAGGCGACGCGCGCGGCAAGCAGCTTGGCCATGCCGGCTTCGAGATCGCAGCGGCGGCCGGCGTCCTTCTCGCGCGCGGCGAAATAGGTGAGCTGTCGCGCGAGCAGGATCTCCGCCGCCATCATGGCGAGCTTGTCCGACACGCGCGGGAATTGGATGATCGGCTTGCCGAACTGGATGCGCTCCATGCCGTAGCGCAAGCCGAGATCGAGCGCGGATTGCGCCACGCCGATGGCGCGCGCCGCGGTCTGAATGCGCGCCGCCTCGAAGGTCTGCATGAGCTGCTTGAAGCCCTGCCCCTCGGCGCCGCCCAAGAGATTGGCCGCGGGCACGGCGAAGCCGTCGAAGGAGATGTCGTACTCTTTCATGCCGCGATAGCCGAGCACTTCGATCTCGCCGCCGGTGATGCCCTCGGCCGGGAAGGGATCCTCGTCGGTGCCGCGCGGCTTCGGCGCCAGGAACATCGACAGTCCGCGATAACCCTTCTCCTTGGGATCGGTGCGCGCCAGAACCGTCATCAGGTCGGCGCGGGCGGCGTGCGTGATCCAGGTCTTCTGCCCGGTGAGGCGATAGACATCGCCGTCGCGCACGGCGCGGGTCGAGAGCGCAGCGAGGTCTGAGCCGGTATTGGGCTCGGTGAACACGGCCGTGGGCAGGATCTCGCCCGAAGCGATTCTAGGCAGCCATTCCTGCTTTTGCGCATCGGTGCCGCCGTTCAGGATCAGCTCCTCGGCGATCTCGGAACGCGTGCCGAGAGAGCCGACCCCGATATACCCGCGTGACAGTTCCTCTGAGACGACGCACATCGCCTCCTTGCCGAGGCCGAGCCCGCCATATTCCTCGGGGAGCGTGAGCGAGAAGACGCCAAGCCCGCTCATCTGGGCAATCAGCGGCAGGGGCACATAGTCGTCCTTCAGGTGCCACTCTTGCGCGTGTGGCATGACCTCGGCTTCGGAGAAGCGGCGCATCTCGTCGCGGATGGCTTGGAGCGTCTCGTCGAGCCCGGTATTGCCGTAGGTGGCGGTGCCCTGGCTGTCCTTGATCAGCTCGACGGCGCGGGCGCGAGCCTCCGGCGTTGCCGCCGCAATCAGCGCGCGGACGGAAGAGGTGAGGAATGCAGCCTGGTCGGCATCGCCGACGCCGAGCTCGTGCAGCCGTGCCGTCTCGCCTTGGCTCATGGCCAAGCCGCCCGCGAGTTGGGAGAGATATTCGCCGGCGCCGATTTGCGCGAGCAGGCGCTCCATCTCGCCGAACCGCCCCTCGCCGTCCAGACGATCGGCATAACTTGCAAGCTGGCGCAGGGCCTCGACGTAGGTGGCAATCCAGGCAAGGCCGTGGGCCGCGTGCTGCTCGCGCTCGAGCGCCTCGGAATCGATCTTGCCGCTCGCCGCGACCTTGGCGGCGACGCCGTCGACGGCGCGATCGCGCAGCGTTGAGGCGGCTTCGGCCGCCTCGGCTAGAAGGGGAATAAGTTCGGGAGCGAGCCGCGCCCCGCGGCCGGTGGCGGTTTCGGCGACAGTCACGATCAGGCACCTGTCATAGGCTTTGCGCGTTCAGGGCCAACCGAAGCCCGCTCCGCCCGAGGGTCAAAACTGAATTGGGCGAGCAGATGCTAGCCGCCGTGCATCTGGGCGCTCGCTTCGACCACGTCCTCGAAGGTCCGCAAGCCCGTGCACGGCGCACTGACGAGAACGGACATGTTGCCCGGCCGGTGCTCGTTCTTCCACATGCGCATATGCGCCTTGGGGATCTGCTCCCAGGGAAACACCTCGCTCATGCACGGATCGATGCGCCGCTCCACCACCAGCTTGTTGGCTTGGCTCGCCTGGAGGAGATGGGCGAAATGAGAACCTTGGATGCGCTTCTGATGCATCCACACATAGCGGGCATCCATGGTGAGGTTGTAGCCGGTGGTGCCGGCGCAGATGACGACCATGCCGCCGCGCTTCACCACTAAGCAGGACACCGGAAAGGTCGACTCGCCCGGATGCTCGAAGACGCAGTCGACATTGACACCCTTCCCCGTGATCTCCCAGATCGCTTTCCCGAATTTTCGCGCCTCTTTCAGCCAGGCATCGAATTCGGGCGTGCCGACCTTGGGCAGCTGGCCCCAGCAGTTGAAATTCTTGCGGTTGATCACACCCTTGGCGCCGAGCGACATCACATATTCGCGCTTGTCTTCGTCGGAGACGACGCCGATCGCATTGGCGCCTGCGGTCGCACAAAGCTGCACCGCCATGGAGCCGAGGCCGCCCGAGGCGCCCCACACCAGAACGTTGTGACCGGGCTTCAGCGTATGCGGACGATGCCCGAACAGCATGCGGTAAGAGGTGGCGAGGCAGAGCGTGTAGCAGGCGGCCTCTTCCCAGGTCAGATGCTTCGGCCGCTCGAGCAGCTGGCGGTCTTGCACGCGACAGAATTGCGCGAAGGAGCCGTCCGGCGTCTCGTAACCCCAGATGCGCTGCGAGACCGAGAACATCGGGTCGCCGCCGTTACATTCCTCGTCGTCGCCGTCGTCCTGATTGCAGTGGATGACGACCTCGTCGCCGATCTTCCAGCGGTTGACTTTGGAGCCCACCGCCCAGACGATGCCGGACGCGTCGGAGCCGGCGATGTGATAGGGCTGCTTGTGGACGTCGAACATGGAAACGGGCGTTCCGAGCGAGGCCCAGACGCCGTTGTAATTGACGCCGGCCGCCATCACCAAGACGAGCACATCGTGCGAGTCGAGTTCCCAGGTGGGCACGACTTCGACCTGCATGGCCGTCTCGGGCGGACCTTCCCGCTCGCGCCGAATGGCCCAGGCATACATGTTCTTCGGCACATGACCGAGGGGCGGGATCTCGCCGATCTCATAGAGATCCTTGGCCTCGCTTGCAGGCGCTGCTTTTGGCACTGCGGCTAGAGACATCTCATTCATCTGGTTGTCCCCCAGACCCGAACCCTGCTACGGTTTTGCACTGCCGCAATTTTGTTCTATTCATCTCGCGTCTGCAACAAATTTGCGCGGCACTTCTGGCGCGCCTGAGGGGCCTCTAAGGCGCCTGCCTCACCCGAATTTTCCCGTTCCGGCCTCAACCTGCGGATACGGGAGGAGCCTAGACAAACCCCTACCGGCCCCTCCAGGGTCCAAAAAATGCCACAACTGGGGCCCGGAGACCTTCCCGTGATTCGCTCCGGGCGGCCGAGCTTCGAGGCCGCGATCGTGACGTCGGGCCCTGGGATTAGCCCCGGCGTTGCTTGTTTCTTAGGCAGTCGGGGCCATGTTGCCCTTGCGTGGCTGGCGTGCTTCGATGACGCCAAGCCCACTCGTCGAGCCAGACCATGAGCGGAAAAACATCGAAGCGGGACAAACCCTGGTTGTTCCGCACCTATGCCGGCCATTCCACGGCCAAGGCCTCGAACGCGCTTTACCGGAAGAACCTGGCCAAGGGTCAGACCGGGCTTTCGGTCGCCTTCGATCTGCCGACCCAGACCGGCTACGATTCGGACCATCCGCTCGCCCGCGGCGAGGTGGGCAAGGTGGGCGTGCCGATCTCCCATCTCGGCGACATGCGGAGCCTGTTCGAAGGCATCCCACTCGGCGAGATGAACACCTCGATGACCATCAACGCGACGGCCGCCTGGCTGCTCGCTCTCTATATCGCGCTCGCAGAGGAGCAGGGCGCGGCAAAGGCCAAACTCACCGGCACCGTGCAGAACGACATCCTCAAAGAGTACCTGTCGCGCGGCACTTATGTTTTTCCGCCGGCGCCGTCGCTCCGGCTGATCAAGGACGTGATCGTCTATACCGCGCGCGAGATGCCGAAATGGAACCCGACCAATGTCTGCTCCTACCATTTGCAGGAGGCGGGAGCGACGCCGGTGCAGGAGCTTGCCTTCGCGCTCGCTACCGCCGAGGCGGTGCTCGACGCGGTCAAGGCCTCGGGCGAAGTGCCGGCCGCCGAGTTCCCGCAAGTGGTCGGGCGCATGAGCTTCTTCGTCAATGCCGGGGTGCGCCTCATCACCGAAGTCTCGAAGATGCGCGCCTTCGTCGATCTGTGGGACGAGATCGCGGAGAAGCGCTATGGCGTCGAAGACCCCGCGCTTCGCCGGTTCCGCTATGGCGTGCAAGTGAACTCGCTCGGGCTAACCGAGCAGCAGCCCGAGAACAACGTCTATCGCATCTTGTTGTCGATGCTGGCGGTGACGCTGTCGAAGAAGGCTCGCGCACGCGCGGTGCAGCTCCCCGCCTGGAACGAGGCGCTTGGCCTGCCCCAGCCGTGGGATCAGCAATGGTCGCTGAGGCTTCAGCAGATCGTCGCTTACGAGACCGACCTTCTCGACTACGGCGACATCTTCGACGGCTCGGTCGAGATCGATCGCAAGGTCGAAGAGCTTAAGGAGCAGGCCCGCGCCGGGCTCGCCAAGATCCAGGCGATGGGCGGGGCTGTGGCTGCCATCGACTACATGAAAGAGACGCTGATCGCCTCTAACGCGGCGCGCGTCGAGGCCATCGAGAAGGGCGAGCAGGTTCTGGTCGGGGTCAACGCTTACACCGAGACCGAGCCCTCGCCGCTCGCTGCGACCGGCATCGAGGGCATCCTCACCGTGCCGGAATCGGTCGAGATCGAGCAGGTCGCGGCTCTACAGGCCTGGCGGCAGAGGCGCGACGACAAGACGGTGCGGCAGGCGCTTGTCGAGCTCAAAGCGGCGGCGGCCGAGGGCCGCAACATCATGCCGCCTTCGATCGCGGCGGCCAAAGAAGGCGTCACCACCGGCGAATGGGGCCAGGTCTTGCGCGAAGTGTTCGGCGAGTATCGCGCGCCGACCGGCATCCATGCCAAGCACCCGATCGACACGGCAAGGCTCGAAGAGGTGCGCCGCAAGGTCGAGAACGTCTCGGGGCGGCTTGGCCGAACGCTCACCTTCGTCGTCGGCAAACCGGGGCTCGACGGGCATTCAAACGGCGCCGAGCAGATCGCCGTGCGCGCCTCAGATGTCGGCATGGAGGTCGTCTATGACGGCATCAGGCTCACGCCTGCCGAGATCGTGGCGCAGGCCAAGGAAGCGCGCGCCCATGTCGTCGGGCTCTCGATCCTGTCTGGCTCGCATGTCGCGCTGGTGCGCGAGGTGGCGCAGCGCTTGCGCGAGGCGGGGCTTGGCGATGTTCCCGTTGTAGTCGGCGGCATCATCCCCGCCGATGACGTGAACATCCTCAAGCAGTGCGGCGCCTCGGCCGTCTACACGCCCAAGGATTTCCAGCTCAACGAGATCATGGCCGGCATCGTCGAGCTGGTGGAGGCGAAAGCGGCCGCGCTTGTCGAGCAGGGCGTTCCCGTGCCGCCGCTCCGCGCCCGCGAGAAAGTGCCGCTCTAGAGGCGAAAGCCGCGTGAGATTTATCAGGCCGCCGTGTGGACCATCGCTCTGAGATTAGTGGCCTTCATGTCGAAGGGAACGTAATGAAGAGATTTGGGGTCGCTCTGATTGATATGGTGAGACGACGAGCGCTGGGGCGTAAGGAAATCTCAGGCCTTCTGTAAGCGCTCAATTTCCTTAGCAAACTCCTGACGTAGTCTAGCCCCTTCCTCGGCAGGCAACCAACTCGCCATGTTGTTGAACACGTGCTGCCAGCTTCGGAGCTGCGGCGGTTCCCAGGGCATACGTTCAGTCGCACGGAGTTCCTCCAAGACACCAATAAGGCGCAGCCGGATTGCTTCAGGGTCAGGCCTTTGAGGAACGTGAACTCTAGAACGTGCTCTTGCGAACAGATCAAACTGGTTCATCGACATCTTCCGGCTCCACCGCCTCCGCCTCCTCACGTGGCGGCAAGCCGATCTGGGCGCGCGTAAGGGAGGCCTCAACAGCCTCCGCTAGCACCCTGTCAGCCTCATCAAACAAATGAAGTGATTCGTTGATTCGGCCAACTACATCGAGAATATTTCTCTGCAAAACTGCGGTAATTTCGTCGCCGTTGCGTGCCCGCAGCCACCTGTGGAGGACGGGGTAGCCGCTTACCGCGAACTCCCAAGTTCGCTCCGACACATTTGCAATCTGAAGGGATCGATCGCGAAGCAAGGCAACATATCCCGCTTCTCCATCGCCAGCAAAAGCACGTTGCGGTGTCGGTACGTCAAGGCCTGGGCCGGATGCCTGCCCCACGAGGCGTGCCCGTTTGAACCGTTCCCCAGGAAGTTCGGCAAAAGTCTGGAGCGCTCGGAGCCGTGCACCCTTAGCCCGTGACACCAGGCTGCTGGCCCCGCTCCGGTGCCGTCTTCCAAGGCGAACAGCGCAACGTTCTGCTGGCCCCAAGACTCCTGGAGATCTGGCTTAGGAAAGTCGATGTACTCTCGTCGATTGTAGAGATACCGCATGTCGAGCGGTCGATAGGACACTCTCTCAATCGCATTTCTGTCGACCGACCAGCAGTTCAAAACCATGCATGCGCTGGGCGAAGGCCGAAACTTCTGCTGCTACCGCGCCTTGACCAAAATTCTCTGCTACAGTCGCTGCGACAGCATTTGCGCCGGCGATGAGGAAGGTTCCGGTACCGCATGCGGGGTCCAGTAGATTGACGTTCTGACTAGTCAGCCCATCAATGCCGAGACCCTCTTGCAAGGCGCGGTCGATCTCGGCGACGATGAATTGCACGAGTTCGGGGGGCGTATAGTAGACTCCGTACTTGCGGACTGCTTCTGGATCGAAGACGCGCAAGAAGTCTTCGTAGAGATAGAGGACCGGGTCGCGCCCATTTCGAGGAGCGAGCAAGTCCGTGTCGACTGAATTGACCGCATCGAGTGCCACATCAAATGCGGCTCCCAGCATCGCGCGAACCTCGTCGAGTGTGAGTGCGCGTAGCGTTCCTCTCAGCAACGGATAGGTTGCGTCTGGCAGTTGTTCGTAGGCTTGTGCTCCAACATCGGCACGGCTGGCTTCACGTGCCAGTAACAAGCCAAAAATGAGAGTTTGAGCAAAGGCGGACGCAAAAATAGCGTCGGCGTCCTGTGGATCGTATCCACCAGCCTCCGCACGAGCGAATAGCGTCTCATTGAAATCGGCACGGACGTCAGAAACGATTGGATCAAGACCTTCCTGACATTGTGCGGTGACGACTGACCTCACGAGCCGCGCGGCGTGCGCGAGCACTTGTGCCACCTCCTCTGCGTCTCGGGGCACAGGAGGGTGGGCGGTCGCAAGAGACTGGAGTATTCGCAAGAATCCTTCATGATTTACACCGTCGATCAATCTCGCTGCGGCGGCGGCGCGCGTAGCTGGCTCCAGAGCCTCGGCCGGCACGATCTCGGCGGTGTCAACCAGTTCGCCCCTGTTGTAGAGACGGATGCTTAGAAAGTTCGAAAGTGCCCACACTGGGAGTTCGCTGAAGCGACCAAATTGATCTGCGTCGTGTCCCCGAAACTGGTTCGGATCAACCGACTTTCTGGGCTCCTTCAGTTCAAGAAAGCTGCGAGCCGGGCTTGCTGGTTGTGCGAAGGCGAGATCAGGACGGCCAAGGCCTCGGCGCTCATACTCAGGCAGAACCGCTGGAGGCCTGGCGGTGATCTCAGGGAGGATGGCTTCAATAAGGACCTTGAAGCGCGGCGCGATGAGCAATTCCAGTGCGGTTCCATCGCCCGCAATGCCCGGATTCGCGTTCCTGTCCGCTCGTACCGCCGACGCAAACGCAACAATGGCATCCCGAATCGTCATGCGCGGCAGGTTAAGGCAACCCGATTGTCGGTTGTAGAGGCAAAGGCCGCCGCGCTGGTCGAGCAGGGCGTTCCCGTGCCGCCGCTCCGCGCCCGCGAGAAAGTGCCGCTCTAGTAGAGGCGAAAGCCTGCCCCTGCCTGTCATCAACAGTGCATGGCGGCGGCACGGCTTTGCCGCTAGACTGCGCGAGTCGCGCCAGGCTTGCGGCGCCACTTCGCTCTGGGGGGACCAATGAATATCAACTTGAGCACGCCGCGTCGCGAGACCTTCCTCGTTTCCGTCGTCATCGCCGCCCTCGTCGTCATCGGCATGATCGTGCCGTTGCCGTTCTTTACCGGTTATGGCTTTGGCCTGTTGCTGATCGCGTATCTCATCTTGCTCGCGGGCGTGCTGCTGGACAATCTCTAGGTGCCCTAGACTTCCACTGGCCTTAGCTACGGGTGTTTGCTCGCCTCGCCTGGACGTGAGCGAGCGCCATAGGGGCTTGCGCCCGGGTCAACCAAATCCCCGCGCGGACATGGCGACAAGGCGGGCTCTCATGGCTTAGAGAGAGGCATGATCGTCTGTTCCTGCACCATGATCACGTCACAGGACATTGCCGACGCGGTATCGGCGCTCCGGACCGAGGACCCCTTGGTGGTGTTGACACCCGGCCTCATCTACCGCCGGCTCGGAAAAAGGCCCTCCTGCGGCAGCTGCCTGCCGCTCATCGCCAAGCTGATGGTCGCCTATGACGAGCAAGGACCAGGCGCGGCAGCTTCGTTCGATCATCGGAGGCCTGTCGAGGACACCTAGATTGCGCGCTCAGAACAGTCCATGATCCACCGGAGGGTTGAGAGGAGGAGAGAGAATGAAGGGCAATAAGCAGGTCATCGAATATCTCAACAAGGCGCTGACGCACGAACTCACCGCCGTCAACCAATACTGGCTGCATTACCGGCTGCTCGACGATTGGGGCTACACCAAGCTCGCCAAGAAGGAGCGGGAGGAATCGATCGAGGAGATGCACCACGCCGATAAGATCGTGGACCGCATCATCTTCCTCGAGGGGTTTCCCAACATGCAGCATCTCAACCCCTTGATGATCGGGCAGAACGTCAAGGAGGTCCTCGAATGCGATCTCAAGGCCGAGTACTCGGCCCGCGCGCTGTACATGGAAGCGCGCGCCGTGTGCCGCAAGGAAGAGGACTACGTGTCGATGGATCTGTTCGAGGAACTGCTCGGCGACGAGGAAGGTCACATCAACTTCATCGAGACGCAGCTCAGCCTGCTCAAGGACATCGGCGCGGAGAATTACGGGCAGCTCAACGCCCATTCCGCCGATGACGTCCCCAAAGAGGGAGCTTGAGCTTGGCGCCAATCGACGGACCGCGTCTGCCGCCGGCGGCGGGCGGCGCGGCGCGGCAGCTCGTCGTCTTCCTCCACGGCTATGGTGCCGACGGCAACGATCTCATCGGGCTGGGGCGCGAATGGGCGAGGCTCCTGCCGCATGCCGCCTTCGTCTCGCCGCACGCGCCGGAGCCTTGCGGCATGGCGCCAATGGGCCGGCAGTGGTTCGATCTCAGCCTCGGCGATCCGGGGAGGATCGCAAGCGGGGTGGCGCGCGCACTCCCCGTGATCGACGCCTTTCTCGACGCAGAGTTGAAGCGGCACAATCTCGCCCCGCGTGCGCTCGGCCTCGTCGGCTTCAGCCAAGGCACAATGATGGCGCTCGGCGCAGGTCTAAAGCGCAAGCCCGCGCCCGCCGCGATCGTCGGCTACTCAGGCGCGCTGGCTACGGTCGAGGCGCTCCCGAAGGATCCGCAATCGGCGCCGGAGATCCTGCTGGTGCACGGCGATGTGGACGAGATGATCCCCATCGACGCCATGTTCATGGCACGCGAGCAGCTCGCGCACGCAGGCATCCCCGTCGAGTGGCACGTGGCGCAAGGCGTGGGCCACGGCATCGACGCCGAGGGCCTCGCGCTCGGCGGCGCCTTTCTCAAGCAAGCTTTCGCCTCTGCCGTGCTCAGCTAAGCCCAGGGGTCGTAGGTTCCGAAGGTCCAGACGTGGCCCTCGGGATCGCGTGCCGTGTAGTCGCGCCCGCCATAGTCTTGCGTCTTGATGTCGAGCAGGATCACCGCGCCCGCTTCTTTCGCCCGCGCGTAGTGCGCGTCGGCATCCTCCACGACAACATAGATGCCTTGCGTGTTGACATAGTCGGGGGGCGACGGCGCTTTGACCAGCCCGCCATATTCAGTCTCGACATCGCCAAGCATGATCATGCCGTTTCCGAGCGCGAGTTCGGCATGCGCAATCCCGCCGCCGTCGCCCGGCACCACCATTCTTCGCTTGAATCCGAATGCCGAGCACAACCAATCGATCGCTGCCGCGGCGTCGCGATAGCGCAGTGCGGGGATGATGCGGCCACCGCCGGATTTTGCTGGTTCGATCATCGGTCTCTCCAGAGTGAGTGCCCAGTACGCAACTGCATATGGGGCCCCTTCACATTCGCGACATGCGCCTATAGTATCCCGCCCGGCAACGAGATGGTCCCGAGTGCGACGGGCAAAGGTAAGGACTTTCTCGCCTTGAACGTCGCAACCGCATCGGCCGCCCCCGGCACGTTCCCCGCGCTGGTGCTGAACGCCGATTTCCGGCCTCTCTCCTACTACCCGCTCTCGCTGTGGGGCTGGCAGGACACGGTGAAGGCCGTATTCCTCGAGCGCGTCAATATCGTCTCGGAATACGACCGCTCGGTCCGCTCACCCTCCTTGGAAATGAAGCTGCCAAGCGTGGTCTCGCTCAAGACCTACGTTCGGCCCGCGCTCTACCCGGCCTTCACCCGGTTTAACGTCTTCCTGCGCGACAAGTTCACTTGCCAATATTGCGGCGACGACCAGGACCTCACCTTCGACCATCTCGTGCCGCGCTCGCGCGGCGGCATGACGCGGTGGGAGAACGTCGCCACGGCCTGCGCCCCCTGCAATCTGCTGAAAGGCGGCAAGCTGCCCAACGAAGCGAAGATGTACCCGTCGCAGAAGCCCTATCGGCCCACGGTGTTCGAGCTTCACCGCAACGGTCGCCTGTTCCCGCCGAACTATCTGCATGAGAGCTGGCTCGACTATCTCTACTGGGATACCGAGCTCGAGCCGTAAGCCCTTCCCGAGGCAGCCTTGTCATCGTCCGCGCGAGGCGGACGATCCAGTAACTCCTGTCTTCGCGATTACGAGCGCCAGTGGTTACTGGATGCCCGCCTTCGCGGGCATGACGAATGAATGTGCTTCGCCGTCAGAACCGCGCGGTCGGCCGCGTCGGCCTCGACCTAGCTGCGCCGCGTCGCCCCGTAGGCGGCAAGGCCGGCGAGGACGGACGAGATCGCCACGTTCCAGCCTGCGAAGGAGAGCCCGAGAAAGCGCCAGGACGCTTCGTCGCAGCGAATGACGGGCGTGTCGACGATTCCGCCCTCGCTCCATTCAAGCTCGAAGGCGCCGGCGCATGTGCCGGGACCCTCCCACCACTTCCATTCGATGCCGGCATGGTAGACGCCGGCGACGGCATTGCCGATGAAGGCGAGCGCGATGAGGACGAGCAGGATGCGCGCGGTGCCTGGGGCCTGGCCGCGCGCGAAGAGAAGGGCCGCGGCGCTCGCCGGCACGGCGAAATAATAGGCGTAGCGCTGCTGAAGGCAGAGCGGGCATGCGGCATAGCCGCCGAGATGCTCGAAAGCGAGCGCCGCAAGTATCGTCGCCGTGGCGATGACGAACAGGAGCGCGCTCGCGGCCGCGAGCGGTCGTGGCGGCTTGGCCAGGTTTTGGCTTGACCGGGCGTCCATCCTAGAAAGCATATTTAGCGATCAGGAACCCGCCGACAATGGCGGCGAGAAAGCCGGTGGTGACGAGCGTCAGCCGCTTCTCGATGAAGCCGCGGATCGGCTCGCCATAGATGCGCAAGAGTTCGGCCTCGAGGAAGAACCGCGCGCCGCGCGTAATGAGCGACAGAACGACAAACATAAAGAAGTCATAGCCGGCGAACCCCGAGGCGATGGTCACGATCTTATAGGGAATCGGCGTCATGCCCTTGATCAGGATGATCCAGGAGCCCCATTCGGCGTAAGCCGCGCGAAAGGCCTCGACGCTGTCGCCATAGCCATAGAGAGAGATCAGCCACTTGCCGAGCGTGTCGTAGAGGAAAGCGCCGATGGCATAGCCGAGGATGCCGCCGGCCACCGAGGCTATGGTGCAGACGAGCGCATAAAGCCTCGCCTTTTCCGGCCTCGCCAGCGCCATCGGCACCAGCACCACGTCGGGCGGAATGGGAAAGAACGAGCTCTCGGCGAAGGAGACCGCGGCGAGCGTGGGCAGAGCGTGGCGGCTCTCGGAAAGAGCGATCACCTTGTCGTAGAAGTTGCGCAGCATCCCGCTTGCTTAGCGGGGCGGCACGGTCTTGTCCATCGGGTCTCCGCCTCTCATGGAAACAAGGCCCGGTTGACCGCGCGCGCCCGTTACCCCATGTTCCGCCCTTGGCCCCAGTGGCGGAATTGGTAGACGCGGCAGACTCAAAATCTGTTGCCCGCAAGGGCGTGCTGGTTCGAGTCCGGCCTGGGGCACCAACGACACTACTGCGGTCCCACTTATTGTCGTGGAAACCTTGTCTCCGACGTGTCCCCCGATTTCGGGACTTATCATCGAGCTATTGAAGGCGAACTCGCTATTAGTGGGCGACACGTTGGTTCCGGCGCGGTCGGCTCGCTTCCCTCGGTTTGGTAGTCAAGCGGCTAGTAGTGGGTCCTCACTCAGGAAGAATGAAACTTGCGATCCCGCCAACCAATTAGCCCAAGCCCTTAGGAAAGTCCGAAAGTCTTCTTTAGGAACCCGGACGATGTTTAAGCCCACAGGCATTCGGTCCTTTGACCGCGCCGCTGTAAATGCGAGCATGGCGGCAGGTTCTTCAGTGTTCCCACCATTTTTGTCCAAGTAGGTCACGCCTCCATGGGCCAACGCATTTCTGAGGTCTCGGAGAATGCGGCTTGCTTCAGTCTCCTTTGCCCGTTGCGCGGCTTTTGGGGAGGAAAGTTCTTTCAGAAGGTCGTCCGGCCATTGATCGGCAATGTTGAAAACTGGATAATCATAGACGTAGGTCCATCGCTCAGAGGGGAAAGGTGCTTCCCCGAAGCTCTTTCCAGGCGCGAGGACATTGCCGACAGCGGCGACCACCCGTTCGTCCAGTGCTGTATCGTCGGCTACAGCCTGGTTTCCGGTGAGTGGTTTAAAGATTCGCTCGATCGGTAGGACGATCATCGGGGTTGCGACTGCAAGTAGAAATGTGGTGAGCAACGGCCCATTGAATCGGCTGTCATCCGGTAGTCCGCGCTCAACCAATGGTCCGAGTTGGTCGATCAAACTTTGGCAGCGTTCGACAATATCGCGGCTATAGTGCTCCGGACGCATGGCTATCGTTCCTGTTAGTGCCGTCAATGGCTCTTTGGGAAACTCAAGATAGCGTGTGATGCCGTCAGCCCGCCGCCGATCAGCTGGCTGATGTTCTGACCCTAGTCAACCGACACGCCCAACTGCTCCTTTAGGAACTCAATGGTTTCAGGATCGCGCAGCTTACAGACGATATTCTGATTGGCAAACATTCCATCGAACTTCTTGGCATCAGAGATTGGCACAGTCTTAATCCAATCGACCCCGACCACGTGTTCCGCAAGTTTGGGATCGTCGCGGTCACGCGATAAACCTGGTTGAGCAAGCGGCTGATCGAGTAACCGTCCATTGTCGGTCGCGAACTCGCGGGCCATTACCGCCGGTGAACTGACCTTGCCATACCCAACATAACCGGCCTGTTTCTGGTAGGCGACAACCTGGTCGCCAGGTTGGAGGCGCTCTAGTGGCCTCGAATATTTTTCGCCGCCGCCAGCCGCCACGAAGCCGTACCGCCTCATATCGTCCCATGCCCTGTTGGGCCCATCGCCGACGTTCACATACCAGAGGCCTGACCATGGAGCCTGTTTCTTCGCCTCCGAGCGCTCAACGACCTCCGTTTGGTCGAGTAGCCAATCAGTAGCGAGCATCATTCGGCCATTCTCGTTGAACACCGAGAAGAACACTGTGTTGATTGAAATGTCGTGCTCTTCGGAGAGGTACCGCACGATTCTTTGTGAAGACGCATCGAACGTGCTAGCCACGATCAGCAAGGTGTGTGTCTCGTTCAGCGTTTGCGGCAACGGCGCCCCGAAATGCTCCCTGAAGGTTAGCTCCAACTTGCGTCCGAGATGGTTCAGCCCGATCTCGTGCACCTGACGCGTTGATAGGGTCGAGACCCAGCTGGCATAGTCGAGGACCTGAGCAATGATCTCGCGCGGTGTGCGGTCGCGCTTAAGCTCCACCACCACCAAATTCCCACTGTCGTCGATGCCAAGCAAATCGATGCGGCCACCAAAGTCTGTCAGGACCTGCCGACCGATTACAAGTAGGTCCATGCCGAGCAGGTCTGGCTGCCGCGCGAGCCAATCTTCCAGCATTTGCTCGTTGGCTAACTGCCCACGCGAGATTGGCACGAGGCCATTCTCCGAAAATTGATAGAGCCGCGTCATTCGGTTTTCCTTCGCAATCAGTAGAGCAACTTGCTGCGCGCGATCTTGATCTTCCCCCTAGCGTAGGTACGGGACTATCTCTTATTTTTGCGGGAGTTGATTTCGCGGAGTAGCGCGTTCGTGTTAGCTAACATCTTGTTCGTGAGATTGATCGTACGAAGCTGCTCCTTTCTTGCTTGCTTACGCTGTGTTTCGGTTACAGCCTCCTTCTCAATCTTCTTATAGCGCGCAATGCGCGTCTCTGCCGCTCTTATGAAGCGTCCTGTCTGCTTCCTTAGCTGGAAAAGTCCCGCCTCGATAACCGATATCTTCTTTTTTGCCATCATCTTTCCCCCTGGCCTTAAGTGTCACTCCAGTAAATCTGGGCGAGGTTAGCTCGTCAGCGACGAAATACTCAAGGATGCGTTGCTCTTTAATTGTCTCGACGCGCGAACAGTTCATACAACTCTTTTTTGGCGCGGATTTGCGGCTTAAGTTGAGCAGGCAATTATGCGAGTTATAAATGTCCAGAGGAGACTCGGGGGATCGCACCGCTAACGGGGTGGTTCTTAAATTCGGTGGCAAGGATTTCGTGGACGAGCTTTGAAATCCCCCTTCTGCAAATTGCTGCAGTGTACGCTTCGCGCGAAGAGCGCATATTGTAACATGCTCCGGCCACTTAGTTGCCTGCAGGAACTCGCTAATTTGAAATTCGATCGCGAAACGGAGATCAGCGAAGCGTCCGTCGTTCTGGGCGGGGAGATGGGGATCATGGGCGAGGCCCGCGTCTTGATCGTGCGCCACGGCGAAGGACGCGGGGCGGGCGCCAACCCCAACTACATGCGGCGCGCCCTGCGCGATCTCGAACGCGAGCGACCGGAGCTCCATCGGCGCCTCGTGTTGCACCACACCGGCGCGCTCGCCCCTAGTCTCTCCGGGATCGGCGCCGTCGTGTTCTGGCTCAAGAACCCGCTCCGCCGCTATCCCGCCTGTCACGCCGAGGCGGTTCGCATCGCCGAGGGAGCGCGAAAGAACTCCATTCCTCTCATCAACCCTCCGGAGGTCCTCGCCGATTTCTGCAAGAGCCGCGTCGGACATCTGTGGCGCGCGGCGGGCATTCCCACGCCCGAGGCCGAGCGTCTCGACACGTTCGAGAGCCTGAGAGACGCCGCGAGCCGGCTTCAATTTCCCGTGGTGGTGCGCGCCGACGAAGAGCACGCCCAGAAGGCGACGCGCCTCGTCAGCGACAGCAGCGCGCTTCGCAAGCTCGAGGAGACCGATCTCATCTTTCCGTGCGTTGTTTCGCCCTTTATCGACCTTCGCTCCGGCTATCGGGATGCGGCGCCGCGCTCGGCCTTTGCACGGCTGTTTCACAAGAAGCGGCTGATCGTGGCGGGCGGCGTGATCCGCAGCAAGCATCTGATGTTTTCTTCAAGCCCCTTCGTCGCCGCCAAGACATCCATCTTCAACAAGGCTCGACGGTTCGGGCGGTTCGAGAACCTGTTTCTGCTTTCGCGCCTCCATCGCCAATGCGTCGCGCACGACCTCGCTTACTGGCAGCACGGCGAAGAGCGGGAAGCGCTGCTGCTTAAAGCCTGCGAGGCGCTCGGTCTCAAATACGCCGCGCTCGACTACGGCACCTCGTTCGACGGCACGCACCTTCTATGGGAGGCAAATCCACTCTTTGGCATCCCTAAGGCCGAAAAGATCATGCTGCCCCGGGCGCGGCGCGCCGGCGAAAGAGTCACGTCCTATCACGCCGCGATCGGCACGTTCTTGAGCGGGTTGCTGGCGGAACGGCCGATGACGACCGGCGAAGCAAGTCCTCCTCTAAGAATAAGCGCCGGTTGATGCTGGAGACCTCTTCAGTGAAACCGCCGGAGATGCGCGGCGAGTGTCAGGAGCGGCCGCAAGCGATCATCGTCCATGACCCGGTCGCCGCCGGAGCCTTCAGTGCCTTTGACCGGGTCGCAGACGACAGCCAGATCGAGTCCGATCTTCTGTTCCGCGCGAGACCCGACACGGCCCTTTATGCGGCCCATCACGCAATCTTGGTGCGCACTGTCGCCGCTAACATCGGCCGTGTGATCTATCTGCGGGATCTGATCGGCGACGACGCCTCATTTGCGGCGGCCGGCAGCAATCCAAACCAAGTGTTCACGCGCGACTCGCTGATTACTCTGCCCTGGGCGCCGGAGGTCTTCTTCCGCGCAAGACTGAAGCCTCCGCAGCGGCAGCACGAGCCGGAGACGATGAAGGCTGCGGCCGAGCGGCTCGGCTTGCGCGAGGCGATTGAGCTTCCGCCCGATATCGTGCTCGAAGGCGGCGATGTCATACCCTTCGCCCATAAGGGCCGCCGATGTCTCCTGGTCGGTTATGGTCAACGGACAACGCCCGAGGCCATCGGCTTTCTCCAGCAGGCATTTCTTCCCGATTATGCCGACGAGCTGATCGCCCTTAGGCTCGCGCCTTGGCGCATGAATCTCGACGGCGGATTCATGCCTTTGGCTGAGGATGTCTTCGTCGCCGACATGTCGGGCATCCTTGGCGCGCATCTGGTGTTGCCGCAAGCGCGAATTGCCTTCGACTTCTGGGAGCTGCTCGGCGATTGGGGCGTGCGCGTGATCGATACGACGCCGGAGGAATCCGTCTACTCACAGTCCTGCAACTGCCTCTGCCTGGGCGACCGGCGCATCGTCTGCTACGACCTCTGCCCGAGGGTCATTGCCGTGATCGAGCAAAACGGAATCGAGGTTCATACCGTTCCGGGCGTCGAGCTGATAAAGGGACGCGGCGGCCCGCGTTGCATGACGCGGCCGATCTATCTGCCGCTCGATGCGCGGCGGGAGACGCATGAACACCGGCCGGGAAACATCGTTTGAAGCTCGATCGCGAAACAGAGGCGCTGCTCTATTGGGTGTCGTCGGCCACCGGAACTCCGACCTGGACTCTCTCTCCGGAGGCCGCGCGCGCGGAATATCGCCGCACGTTCGCCAAGACGGAGATCGCGCCACCGGCAATCGGCGAAGCGAGCGACCTTACGATCGCGGGTCCGGCCGGACCGATGCGGTTGCGTCGTTACCTCCCGGCGAAGCGCGGGCGCGAGGCGGAAGCAGCGGTTCTGTTCATGCATGGCGGCGGCTGCGTTCTCGGCGACATCGACACCCACGATATTTTTTGCCGCGTGCTCTGCCACGACACGGGAGCGACCGTCTTCTCGCTCGACTACCGGCTCGCGCCCGAGCACCTCTTCCCGGCAGCGGTCGAGGACACCGTGGCGGCACTCTGCTGGTTGTCGCGAGAGGCGCTCGCAATGGGACTTGATCCGGCGCGCATCGCGATCGCGGGCGACAGCGCGGGCGCCGGCTTGGCGGCCGTCGCCCTGCACGAGACTAGGGGACAACTCCAAGCCCCGGTTCGCGGCCAACTCCTGATCTATCCGGCGCTCGATCTTCGCGGCAGGTTGCCGTCGCGCAAGGCGCTCGCCGAGCAGTTCCCGATACCGCGCGAAATGATCGAGTGGTTCTTCAATCAATATTTCGGACGCGCCTGGCCGTGCGCCGATCCGCGCGCCGATCCCTCGCTCTACGAGGACTATACTGGGCTTCCACCGGCGCTCATCATCACCGCCGGGCACGATCCGTTGCGCGACGAGGGCAAAGAATATGCCGAGAGTCTCTCCGCTGCCGGCGTGGCGGTGGAATATCGATGCCGCGAGGGCACGATCCACGGCTTTATGGCCATGGGTCGCGTGCTGCGCGGCGCGCATGACTGGGGACGCAAGCGGGTCGCGGCGTGGTTGGTCGAGCGCTTGCGCGAGGGACCGAAGCGGAGGCCCTAGCTAGCCCCGATCTCACGCGGCGTTCCTCGCGATATTCGCGCTTTTGCCCTCCAGCTTCGGCGTTAAGTGGGCATTATCCTGAAGATGCAACTCTTGCGCTAGAGACGGGTCTTTGCCTTAAGCCCCCGGCTCCACCTTGCCGCGACCTGACTATGGGCCGACGATATCGATGAAACTCACCTGGCGCAGCCTCGCCACCACCACATTCTCAGCCACTATCCTTTCGATCTTCGCCGCATCGCTGGTCTGGAGCGAGCCGCCGGAGCCGCAAGCGCCGCCGCCTGCCGTGATGGAAGCGATCGAGGGGGCAGCTCCCCGTCAAGGCCCTGAGCAAGTTATCGTCGGCGCCTACATCAACGACATCCAGGACGTCGACTTCAAGGCGAACAACTATATCGTCGATTTCTATATCTGGTTTCGCTGGCGGGCGCCCGAGCTCGACCCCTCCAAGACGATGGAGTTCATGAACCGCTACGCGTCGGGCGACAATGTGCGCGAGCGACTCTACGATAAGCCGATGGAGATGCCGGATGGCAGTCTCTACAACGTCATTCGTTACCAGGGCCGCTTCTCCACCAAGTTTCCTCTGGAGAATTATCCCTTCGACAGGCAGCACCTCATTGTCGTCATCGAGGACACGGTATCGAGCGACCAGGGGCAAGTCTTCGTGCCGGATGGGGAACGACCGGTGATGCTCGATCCGGTGATCACCCTGCCGGGCTTCACCGTCGGCGAGCCCGCCATGCAAATCACCTCCACGGCCTATCCGACCAATTTCGGCGATCTGACGGAGCCCGAAGCGGCGGCCTATTCGCGGATCACGATAACCGTCCCGGTCACGCGGCCCGTTATGGCCATGTCGCTCAAGACGTTCGTGCCGATCGCTCTGATCGTGGTCTGCGCCGCGCTCGTGTTCTTCGTGCGGCCGCGCTACGTCGAAGGCCGCATCGGGCTCGGCATCACCGCGCTGCTCACGCTGGTTGCGCTGCAACTGACCTCGGGCGCGTCGCTTCCAGACGTCGATTACCTGATGATGCTCGACAAGATCTACCTCCTCGCCTACCTGTTCGTCATCCTATCGCTCGCCCGCATCGTTGGGACTTCGTGGCGCAGCGAGGACCTCGAGGCCGAGGAAGCGCTGTCGCGCGCCGACCGCATCTGGGTTGCGGCGATGCTCGCCGGCCTTGTCTTGGCGAGCGTCGCGGTGGCCTGGACGGCACTGGGAGTGTCCACACGGTAGGCATTCGCGTTTCGCCGTCACGCTGTCATTCCGGCGAACCGGCGTCATTCCGGCGCCATGTTCCCCCTCTCCCATTGTGGGAGAGGGCCACCCGCCCGGCGCGCGAAGCCACGAGTGGCGAAGCCACAACGTGGCGAAGCGCGGCGAATGGCGGGAAGGGTGAGGGGTGAATCTTTTGACGGGCCTTCGCCCGCTTACCCCTCACCGCGCCCGTCATGGTGAGGTGCCCGGCCGTCCTTCGAGGCTCGCTCCGCTCGCACCTCAGGATGACGGCCGGGCCTCGAACCACGCGCGCGTGCTCTCCCTCCTCAAGGGGCGAGCGAAACAAACGAGACAAGCTGGAGAGATATCGGCTTCCGCCGGTATGACGCATGGGCAGACACAACGCGTAGACGTCATCCCGGTTAGCCGGCAAAATGGACCGCAAGCCAAACGGTGGGCGGATCGCTCGAGGTCCAGGTGACGCGATGGCGGCAATGTGCCGGGAGCAGGAGCCAGTCTCCGGCCGCAAGCTCGCGCTCACGCGCTTCGCCTTCGATGAGAAGGCGCGCGGCGCCCGACACGAGCAGCACCCACTCGTCATCCCCCTGATCGTACCATTGTCCTTCCGGCGTCGCCTGGCCGGTCGAGACGATCCGCTCGATGCGTAGCCCCTCACGCTGACAGAGCGTCTCATTCAGCTCACCTGCAAGTGGCCGCGCGTGAAGTCCGCTTCTCAGGTTTCCGGCCAAGACTTCCACCGCCTAGGGCGCCTCGATGCGCTCTGCGGTGATGTCGAATTGCCGCCCGTCTTTGAGCGTGCCCTCATCGAGGGGATCGGAGCCGAGCGGAACGAGATAAAGAGTCGCGGTCCCGGTGACCGCGTTGGTGTCAGGGTTCACGGCGAAGTCGAGATCGAGCCGTCCGATCTCGGCCTTGGGGTGACCGGCGGTCGGCTCGGTAAAGTCGAGGGTGATCGCACGCGCCTTGAGCGCGCCGTCATCGCCGGCAAGACAACGCCAAGTCCCGCTGCCGTCGGTAAAGGGAGCAAATCCTGCTTCGCCGCCTTCCCCGGAATCGGTGAAGAGGACGAGACCCGAGCGATTGAGCGAAACGACGCTGCGGCTGATGATGCTGCCGCCGGCCGCGCCCTTGGCAACGTTCTTGGTGAGGTAGGTGCCGGCCAGATGCCCGCAGGCCCCATGCTTGCCGCCAGAGGGTCTGAGAGCCGTCACCTGATAGAATTTCTCGACCCATGCCCCGTCCTGCTTGACAAAGACGGCGCTGATGAAGGCGCGCCGCGGATGCGGGCGCCCGTTGAAGCTGCCTTTCAACTCGGCGGTGTAACTGCGCAAAGCGGCATCGGGGCCGAGCAACGTCACGGAGACGTTGCCGACAGTGGTGTGCCGATGTTCAAGATCGGGGAGCGATGCGGCCTGGTCGTCCAGCGACTGCGGGCCGTCATAGTAGGGCGTGACCGCGATATGGTCCGGCGTCGTCAGCGCCTTGATGGCGCCGACATCGTCTTTCTCGAAGGCGGCATTGAGCGCGGCGGCAGCCGTGTCGATGGCCGCGATGGTTTCGGCATCGCCTGCCCGCACTGCGAAAGCGCAGAGCGCGGAAAGCATGAAGAACGACAGTACGGCGGCTAGTCTGTACATACCTAACTCCTTTTTACTTAAGCCATCTCCTAAGCCTCTAACGCCGTCATTCCGGCGTACTGGCGTCATTCCGGCGTAAGCCGGAATCCCAGCGGGTCAAACTTGGAGCTCGCGGTACTGGATACCGGCTTTCGCCGGTATGACGCATGGGTAGACACGGCGCGTGGACGTCATCCGGCCTAAGCGGGTGCAAATATGGATGACCAGCCGCGCGCTGCTTGATGGGCCTTCAGAGGCCCACCCTATAGATCGAGGGTTAAGAGATCGGCTTAGCGGCCGGCGGACTTGCGGCGATCGACCTCGGCTTGCGAGACCTCGCCCGCCTGGACCAAGGCGTGGACGCAAGCCTTGGAGAGGCTGTGCCCTGCCTTATCCATGCACACCCGCAAGGCTGCGCTCTCGAGCCCGTACTCGCCGCAATGTTTGTGGTAGTCCGCCCCGCAAGCCTTCCGCAAGGCTTTGCTATATGAATCCGCGTTAACCGTCCCGGCGGAGCAAAGCGCCAAGACGCAAGCGGCAAGCAGCGTCGCAAATCCGATCCGCATCAAAGCCTCCTCTCAAGCTCCGACTCTCTCGGGCGCTAAAGCTTAAGCCGAAACACGCGCTGCGTTGCCTCTCCTCGCGAAGTCCGCGGCAAAAAACTGTGCATATTGGTCTTTTGGCCACAGCGGAGCGTTCACCGCCGGCTTGCGAGCGAGAGCCTGGCCGCACAGCAGCCCAAGCAAGACCGAGCACCGGCGCGTATCCGCGCGATCATCTTCCGGCTTCGCCCAAGACGGCGAGCAGCGAGTCTATAGCCACTCGCTATTGGGAAATCGGCGGCGAACCGTCCACTTTATGCTCGTTCGAACGGCACTCCTGGCCATGCCACTCGAACGTCGGATCAACCGGCCAGATCTTGATGGAGAACCCTGATGAAGAAGCTCGTTATCGCCGTTGCCCTCGTGCTCGCCTCTGCCAGCCCCGTTCTGGCCCAGGCTTTCCCGAACCTCTATCTCAGCCGCTAACCAAACTTTAGACCCCGAAGGAGACCCCCGATGAAAAAGCTCGTTATCGCCGTTGCGCTCGTGATCGCCTCTGCCAGCCCCGTTTTGGCCCAGGCTTTCCCGAACGTCTACATGACCCGCTAGTTCGCTGCCGCAAAGGCAGTGGTCGAGGTGCTCATGACCAACCTCTTCCCACTTCCCTATTGGGCACCCGCTCTGAAGCGGGTGCCCATCCTGCTTCAGGCCCTCGACGAAGCCTTCGTTCGTGGAGACCGTTTTGCGTCGGACGAGCTCAACGATGCCCGCGCCGCCCTGGACACTGCGCTGAGCTTTTCCCCCTTTGCCGCTCCCCTCTCCGCAACCGGTAGCCGGTCAGCGCCCGGCTAACAGGGGTGAGGGGCGAACCTTTCGACTAGCCCCTCGGCCGGCACGTTGTTCGTTTGCGCCAACGCTACGCTGCTTGAGCGCAACGCCGCGTGCCGGCCTCTCCCTGTGCAAAGACACGCAGCCGGGTGGGGTTACATCACGATTACCCGCCTCATGCTGAGGAGCGCTCCGAAGGAGCGCGTCTCGAAGCATGGTGATCGGAACGCCTCCTTCGAGACGCCGCCTTCGGCGGCTCCTCAGGATGAGGGCTTGCGAGTTGAGCCCCCCCACCCGGCGCGCAAGAGCGCGCCGACCTCCCCACGAGGGAGGTTAAAGAGCTGGAAGCGAGTAGCGGGCCTGACGCGGCGTTCACTGACGCGCGAAGAAATCCCCGCGCGGCTAAGCCATGCCGCACTGCTTGGCCTTGTTGAGCAGCCCTTCGGCTTGGCGGATCGAGGCGATGTCGATCAGCCTTCCGTCGAGCGACACGGCCCCCTTCCCTTCGCGCGCCGCCTGCTGCATGGCCTCGACGATGCGCTTGGCCTTGGTGACCTCCGCCTCGGACGGCGTGAACACCTTGTTGGCAAGCTCGACCTGGCTCGGATGGATCGCCCATTTGCCTTCGAAGCCGAGCACCGCGGCGCGCTTGGCCGCGGCGAGATAGCCGTCCGGATCCGAGAAATCGCCGAACGGGCCGTCGATGGGGCGAAGCCCATAGGCGCGGCAGGCGACCATCATGCGGGAGAGCGCGAAATGCCAGGGATCGCCCCAGTAATAAGCGCGATTGCCGCCTGAGTCCTTGTCGGTCAGCACGCCGTAATCGGGATGGGGACCGCCGATGCCGACGGTGCGGGCGCGGGTCGAGGCCGCATAGTCGGCAACGCCGAAGCTCATGGCCTCGAGCCGCTTCGAGCTTTGGGCGATGGCCTCGACATTGGCCATGCCGAGCGCGGTCTCGATCAAGACCTCGAAGCCGATGCGCTTCTCCCGCTTCTTGTATTGCTCGATCTGGGTGACCAGCATGTCGATGGCGTAGACATCTTGTGGAACGCCGGTCTTGGGGATCAGGATCATGTCGAGGCGCGGGCAGTTCTCCACCACATCGACGACGTCGCGGTAAGCGTAGTGGGTGTCGAGACCGTTGATGCGGATCATCATGGTCTTGTTGCCCCAGTCGAGATCGTTGAGGCCCTGGACGATGTTCTTGCGGGCCTGCTCCTTGTCGTCGGGCGCGACCGCATCTTCGAGGTCGAGGAAGACAATGTCGGCACCGCCTTTGGCCGCCTTGTCGAACAGCGAGGGATTGGACCCCGGCACGGCAAGTTCTGAACGATGGAGACGCGGGGTCGCTTGTTGGATCAACGTAAAGCTCATGTCACTACTCTCCCCTCTTTGGGTTTGGACTGAAGCGGTGGAACTGTTCGCGCGAGCCCCGCACTCCCTACCTCCCCCTCGTGGGGAGGTCGGCTTGCGTAGCAAGCCGGGTGGGGGGATCGCCTATACGTCTCACCCCGCCCAGCTCGGCCTGCGGCCGAGCCACCCTCCCCATCAAGGGGAGGGATGAAAACTCTCTGCCCTGTTCTATGCATCATTCTACTTCTTAGCCTGTGACGCCGAGACCGGCGGCAACGGTGTTGATGGACAATAGCAAGGCGGATTTGTACGCGTCGCGTTCAGCTTCCTGCTCGGCGCCGCGGAAGCGGTGCAAGAGCTCGACCTGCATGCGGCTGACGGCGTTGATGGCCGGAAGACGGGTGGCGAGTGCGCGGCGGTATTCGGGGAAGCGCTCGGCGATTTCTTGTCCACCGCTCACTTTCAGCACCATCTTGCGCGTCAGTTCGAGCTCCTGCTCGATCATGCTGAAAATCATCTCGCGCACCCCGTCGTCCTCGACCAGGCCGGCATAGTCGCGGGCGATGTCGAGATCGACGAGGAGGAGCGTCTTCTCCACCTCGTCGATGATGAGACGGAACAGGCGCGAATCGTTGAACAGCCGCGGCATGAGCGCCTCGCCCTGCTGGCCGCGCACCTGAAGGAGGCTGGCAAGCGCCGAGCCCACGCCATACCAGCCGGTGATGATGTGGCGGTTCTGCGCCCAGGCGAACACCCAAGGGATGGCGCGCAAATCGGCAAGCGACTTGGCACCGAACCGGCGCGTGGGCCGGGAGCCGATATTGAGCAGCGAGATTTCCTCGATCGGGCTCGCCGCCTGGAAGTATTGAACGAGGCCTGGATGGGAGACGAGGCCGGTATAGGCCGCGCGGGACGCGCCGGCGAGCGCTTCCATGATGTCATCGAACTCGCGCTTGGGTTTCAATGCCTCCTCGCGCTCGGACTTCAGCGCGTGCTCGAAGACGCTCGCTGCTATGAGCTCCAGCTGATAGAGCCCGGTCCCCTTATTGGCATATTTGAAGGACACCACCTCGCCCTGCTCGGTCACGCGGAAGCGGCCGCGGATCGAGCCGGCAGGCTGCGCCGCAATCGCCCGTCCGGTCGGCGCGCCGCCACGGGAGACCGACCCGCCGCGGCCATGGAAAAAGGCGATGGGCACGCCGAGCTCAGCGCCGACTTTGGTGAGCTGAGACTGGGCCTTGGACAGTTCCCAGTTCGAGGCGACGAAGCCGCCGTCCTTGTTCGAATCGGAATAGCCGATCATCACTTCCTGCACGCCGCCCTGCCAATGCGTGCTGCGGCGAATGAGCGGCACCGAGAGCAGCTCGCGCATGATGGCGGGCGCGGCGCGGAGATCGGCAATGGTCTCGAAGAGAGGCACGATGGGAAGCGCGCAAACTTCGGTCCCGGCCGCATCCAGAAACGCACCGCCCTCTTTGGCAAGCAGATAGACGCCGAGGATATCGTCCACCGAGCGGGTAATCGACAGAATGAAGGAACCGATGGCGTCGCGGTCGAACTCGCGCCGCGTCGCCGCAGCCTGGGCGAACATTGCGATCACTTCGGAGGTTTCAGGGGGAAGATCGGGGATCAGGTGGGGGGCGGTCAGGGGCCGTGCCAGCGCGCGGTAAAGCCAAGCGCGCCATTCGCGGCTGCCGATCTCGGGCGGGCTGTCGTCGCTACGCCCGGCGGTGGCCCACCAGAGGGCCTGGAGCGCCGCGGTGGTCTTGGTGGAGTTCTCACGGATATCGAGGCGCACGGTGGAGAAGCGGAAGATCTCGACTGCGCGGCGCACCGGCCTGACAAGATCGGCGGCGATCGAGGGGCTGTTGGCCTCTTCGAGCGCGCGCTCGATGATACGGAGATCGAGGATCAACTCGTCGGCGTTTTCATAGGCAGCGCCGGGACCGCCAACGTCGTGTCCCTCGACACGGGCGATATTGGCATCAAGCTTGCGCAATACGACCGACAGAAATTGGCGATATGCCTCGCCGGGATTGCGCGTCCTGATCGTCTCGGCTTCGCCGCTGCCTTCGAGTGCGCGGGCAAGCTCAGGGCGAAAGCCGGGCGGAACGGGCAGCGCGCGCTCGGTGATGGAGAGCGCCCGGGCGAGCTCCAGGATACGGCTGCGGTAGTGGCGGAGTGCGGCAAGCGCGTTTTGCTTGAGCGTCCAGCCGGTGACGCGCGTGGTGACGGAGGGATTGCCGTCGCGGTCGCCGCCGATCCACGATCCGAACTGGAAGAAGGAGGGAAGGTCGAAGCGTCGCCCCGGGTAATATTGCTCGAGCGCGCCGTCGATCAGCGCGAGCATCTCGGGCGCCTGCTCGAACAGGGTCTCTTCGAAGAAGTGCAGCCCGCGGCCGACCTCATGCTGCACGGTGGGCTTTTCCAGATGCAGTTCTCCCGTCATCCACACGAGCTCGATCTGATCGCGGAGATCGTCGATCAGCTCGGTCCGCTCGCGCTCGGTCCAGCGCGGGATTTCCAGCTCGAACAACAAGAGATAGACCTTGCGGTATTTTTCCAGCACGGTGACCCGCTTCGACTCGGTCGGATGGGCGGTAATCACCGGCCTGATGCGCAGCCCCGAGAGCAGCTTCTGGATTACCTCGGCCGGGATGCCGTCGCGCGAAGCCTCGGCGAGCACGTGGTCGAAGCTGCCGCGGAGCGCATCGCGCCCGCGGGTCCGCTCCAGATCCCGGCGCCGGCGCATGGCAGCGTTCTGCTCGGCAATGGAAAGAAGCTGGAACCAGATGCCTTGCGCCTGGAGCGCCCGCGCCATCAATTCGGGAGAGTAGCCGGCGAGATCGGCCCCGCCGACGAGGATCGGCTCGATTTCCGGTTGATGCCGGCGCACCACCTCGATGAGGAGCCGGAACAAGAGATCGGCCGCGCCCTTGGCGGATCTGCCGCCGATCGCGGCGTCAAGCGGCTCGGCTTCCGAAGGTAAGGCTGCCAGCTCCTTATTCATGGCGCGCAAAGCACTCCCAACCCGGCGACCGGTTGGATCTGGGATCCGCCGGACGCTTAGGGCCGACGGGCCAGACAACCGCAGAGGCTCGCCCAACCGGCCGCTCGATCGCGCTCGCGACGCGCTCACACGCTGGCACGGTGCTCCGGGCGCTTGGTAAGCACGCCCGCAACCGTCGAGCCGAACTCGCTCGGATTGGGCGCAACGGTGAGCCCGCAGGAGCGCATGATCTCAGCCTTCTCGGCGGCACTGTCGCCGGTGGCGGAGATGATGGCGCCGGCATGGCCCATGCGCCGTCCCTTGGGCGCGGTAAGCCCGGCGACGAACCCGATCACAGGCTTCGACATGTTGTCTTTAATCCAGGCCGAGGCCTCGGCCTCTTGCGGGCCGCCGATCTCGCCGATCATCAGCACCGCTTCCGTATCCGGGTCCTCCTCGAACAGAGCGAGATGGTCGAGGAAGGAGGAGCCGTTGATGGGATCGCCGCCAATGCCAACGGATGTCGAGACACCGAGGCCGATGGCCTTTAGTTGGGATGCCGCCTCATAGCCGAGCGTGCCCGAGCGGGAGACGATACCTACCGATCCTTGCAGATAGATGTGGCCCGGCATGATGCCGAGCATGGCCTTGCCGGGGCTGATGATGCCGGCGCAGTTCGGCCCGACCACCATAGAGCGGCGATCTCGCGGATAGCGCATCAGGTAGCGCTTCACCCGCATCATGTCCTGGGCCGGGATGCCGTCGGTGATCGAGCAGATCAGCCTGATGCCGGCATCGGCCGCCTCCATGATGGCGTCGGGGCAGAAGGCCGGCGCCACGAAAGTGATGGAGGTGGTGGCGCCGGTCGCCTTCACCGCCTCTTTGACAGTGTTGAACAGAGGGCGGTCGAGATGGCTCTGGCCGCCTTTGCCGGGTGTCACGCCGCCGACCACATTGGTGCCATAGGCGATCATCTCCTTCGCATGGAAGGTGCCCTTGTCGCCGGTCATGCCTTGCACGATCACCGGCGTGTTTTCGTCGATCAGAATACTCATGACTTTTCTCTCCCGGTGCTCAGGCCGCGAGCTGCGGCTCCGCTTTGACAGCCGCCACGGCCTTTTCTGCGGCTTCCGCCAGCGTGTCGGCGGTGATGAGCTTGAGCCCGCTCTCCGCCAGAATCTTCCGCCCTTCCTCGACATTGGTGCCGGCCAGCCGCACTACCAACGGCACCTTAACGTCAACTGTACTACAAGCCTGCACCACGCCCTTGGCCACCCAGTCGCAGCGATTGATGCCGGCGAAGATGTTGACGAGCACGGCCCTGACCTTGGAGTCCGAAAGCACAAGCTTAAACGCAGTCTCGATACGCTCTGGCGACGCGCCGCCGCCCACGTCGAGGAAGTTCGCAGGAGAGCCGCCTGCATGCTTGATCATGTCCATGGTCGCCATGGCGAGGCCCGCGCCGTTGACGATGCAGCCGATCTCGCCGTCCAGCCCGATATAGTTGAGATTGTGCTCGGCGGCTTGCGCCTCGCGCGGGTCTTGCTGCGAGGAATCGTGCATGTCGGCGACGTTGTGGCGGCGGAACAGCGCGTTGTCGTCGAACGACATCTTGGCGTCGAGTGCAAGCACGCGGTCGTTCTTGGCGACCACCAGCGGATTGATCTCGAGCATGATGGCGTCGCAATCGCGGAAGGCGCGGTAAGCGTTCATGATGGTCGACACCGCGCTTTGCGCCTGCTTGATGCTGAGCCCAAGCTGAAAGGCGAGCTCGCGGGCCTGGAAGGCCTGCAAGCCCACGGCCGGCTCGACCAGCACCTGAAGAATTGCCTCGGGCTCGTTCTTGGCAATCTCCTCGATCTCCATGCCGCCGCGCTGCGAGGCGATGACGCGGATGCGCTCGGATTTGCGGTCGAGCACGTAGCCGAGATAGAGCTCGCGTTCGAACGGCTCGGCCACCTCGATATAGACCCGCTGCACGGGCTTGCCTTCGGGCCCGGTCTGGATGGTGACGAGCCGCTTGCCGAGCAAGGCCTGCGCGGCGTCGCGCACCTCATGATAGGTCTTGCAGAGCTTGATGCCGCCCGCCTTGCCGCGCGCGCCGGCATGGATCTGGGCCTTGACCGCCCAGTTCCAGCCGCCGAGCTCGGTCGCGGCATAAACCGCCTGGTCGGGACTGAAAGCGACAGCGCCCTTGGGCACCGGCACACCGAAACTCGCCAGCAACTCCTTGGCTTGATACTCATGAACGTCCACGGCTTTTCCTCCCTTATTCGGTGCGGGGCTTGCCCCAACTCAACTCAGTTTGCCCTTGACGATGGCGTAGGCCTTCTCGGTCGCGCCTTCCGCTCCGGCGAGGAGCGCGTTCAGCTCCTTGAGCTTGGCCTCGGCGAAGGGCTTATCCGCTATCATTCTTGCATTGGTGAAAACATTCAAGGCCGCGCTTCGCAGTGCAGCATAGGCGGCGAGCGCGGCAACGCCCGCGTCCGATATCACGTTGAGATTGCCCTTTTCGGAGGCGATGGCGGCGAGGTCGATCACCTCCCGCGCCGCATGGCAGCAGCGCAAGGGAACGTCGGTTGCCTGCTTCAACGCGGACTGAATGGCCTTCTCCCGCGCTTGCTTTTCGCCATCGGTCCCCTTGGCCATGCCGTAGGCCGCCATCACCGCGTCAAAGGCCTTGACGTCGTCCTCGATCATGCCGGTCAGTTTCGTCCTCAGCGCCTCCGCTTTGACCAGCACGTCCTTCATCTCGCCCTCGACCTCGGAATATTTCTTTTTGCCGATGGTGAGGTTGCACATCATGCTGACGAGGGCGGCACCCATGGCGCCGATGATGGCGGCGGCGCTGCCGCCGCCCGGCGTGGGGCCTTGGCTCGCCAGGGCATCGAGAAACTGTTCGACCGCGTTGTCCTTGATTTTTGCCATCAGGCCATCCCTTTCGCCAGCGCGTAAATTTCCTCGGCATCGAGCACAGACTCGGAGCTTTCGAACAGCTGGCCGATGCAGCCCCGATGCAGCTTCAACTTGAGACCGCCCACGCCGAGAGCGCCGAACACGATCTTGCCGCTTCGGTCCTTGCCCTTGTCGGTGGCTTCGACGCCCTCGATGCCGAGCGGCGGCTGCGCGTTGACGTCGGCAAGGAGCGCGATATGGGCGTTGTTCTGCCAGTCTTGCGCTTTCAAGAGCTGCACACCGATGGCGCCGGCGCCGAAGACGATATCGGCATCCTTGACCGCTTGGGCGCGGGCGGCGTCGTCCTTGGCCTCGATCGGCTTCACCTTCACGCCGAAGCGCGTCTCGATCGCCTTTGCGGCATTGTCGGCGCGGGCTTGCACCCGCGAGGTGATGGCGACATCGGCACCCTCCTGGCCGAAGAAGGCGGCCGCGCGCATGCCGACCGGGCCGGTGCCGGCCAGAACCACGGCCTTCTTGCCTTTGAGCTTGCCGGCCTTGGCGAGCAGCGCCACGCCCGCCGCGGCGGTGGTGTTGGACCCGTTCGAGTCGAGCATGGCGGAGACGCGGAAGGGGCCGAAGAACTTCTTCTTCACCGCCGTGAACAGGGCCTCGCCTTTGGTCATGTCGCCGCCGCCGACGAAGATCGCCGTGTTCTGCTTATCCTTGCCGCCGCGGGTGAAGATCGTGCCGTCGACGAGCGGTCCGACATTGTCAGGCGTCACATTGGCGTAGCCGGCGACCCGGTCGGCGCCGCCGTCATAGGCGACCACGGTATCGAACACGCTTGGGTAGGAATCGGTGTCGAGCAGAAATAGAAGTCTCTTCATAACTCACTCCTGCACGAGATTTTGCGGCTTGCCCGCCACAAAGGCCTCGACGTTGTCGATGAGCTGATCGGCCAGGATCTGCATCGCCTCCTGGCTCGCCCAGGCGACGTGGGGCGTGACGATCAGGTTGGGCAGCTTGAGATCGAGCAGGATATTGCCGTCCTTGGGCGGCTCGACCGTCAAGACATCGAAGCCCGCGCCGGCGATGGTGCCGTTCTTCAGCGCTTCGGCCAGCGCCGCCTCGTCCACCAAGCCGCCGCGCGCGGTGTTGATGAGGATGGCGGTCGGCTTCATCATCTTGAGTTCCTTGGCGCCGAACATGTTCTTTGTTTGCGGCGTCAGCGGCATATGCAAGGTAATGACGTCGCTCTCCTTCAGCAGCGTTTCGAAATCGACGAGGCCCGGCTGCGCCACCACGTCGTAAGGAAGCAACCGCATGCCGAGCGCGGCGGCCCGTTTGCCGACCTCCTTGCCGATCGCGCCATAGCCGACGATGCCCATGGTCGAGCCGGCAATGTCGCGGATTGGATGGTCGAAGAAACAGAATTGCTGCGACTTGTTCCACCGTCCATTGCGCACGTCCTCGGCATAAGCGAGGAGGTTACGCCTGAGCGCGAACATCAGCGCGATCACATGCTCGGGCACGGTGTTGAAGGCGTAGTTGCGGATGTTGACGACGGCGATGCCGTTTTGCTTGCAGTAGGTTTTGTCGACCACGTCGGTCCCTGTGGCGGCGACCGCGATCAGCTTCAGCTTGGGCAGCTGCTTCAGCGTATCGGCGCGCATCGGCACCTTGTTGATGATGGCGATGGTCGCGTCCTTGAGGCGCTCGACCACGTCGCCAGCCGACCAAGTCGACTGATACTCTTGGTAGCTATGCGGGAAAGTTGGCCTGCGGACTTTGGCGTCGACCGACTCTCGATCGAGGAACACGATCGCGTGCTGCACTGAACTTGAACCTCTGCTCCGTTGGGCGCGGGACGCGACGTCACGCGACATGCCTCACTCCACCGGCGCAACTTTGCCGGAGGTCTGACAAATCATGGACGAGGCCGGCGCATTCGCCGTTAGCCCCGCGTTCCCTGCCCTATTCGGCGGCGATTCTCGCTTCCTTCGCCCTCGCCGCGTCGCGAAACTCGGCTTGCGCCGCCGCCACTCCAGACCCGAACGCGACCTCGATGCCGACATCGCGCATGGCCATTTCCGCGCCGGCGATGGCACCAAGGAGCATCAGCTCGTTGAGATCGCCCAAATGCCCGATACGAAACAGCTTGCCCGCCATCTGCGAGAGCCCAGCGCCCAGAGCCAGATTGTAACGGCGATAGGCGCGGTCGATCACGTCGGCGCCGTTAAACCCATGCGGCACCATGATAGCGGTGACGGTATCGGAATGCCACTTCGGCTCCTTGGCACAGAGCTTAAGCCCCCAGGCATCCACCGCGGCGCGGGCGCCGTCGGCGAGGCGGCGGTGCCGCGCGTAGACGTTGTCGAGCCCTTCCTCTTTCAGCATGGCAAGCGCCTCGCGCAGGCCGTGGAGGAGCGGCAGGGCCGGGGTATAGGGAAAATAACCGGTGGCGTTCATGCGGATCTGTTCGGCCAGGTCGAAATAGGACCGCCGGCACTTGGCGTCCTTCATGGCGGCAAGCCCTTTCTGGCTTGCGCACACGACGCCCAATCCGGCCGGGAGCATCAGGCCCTTCTGCGAGCCGGTGATGGCGAGATCGACGCCCCATTCGTCCATGCGGAAGTCGATGCTTGCGATCGAGCTCACCCCGTCGACATAGAGAAGTGCGGGGTGGCGGGCGGCGTCGATGGCGCGGCGCACCGCGGCAACGTCGCTGGTCACGCCGGTGGCCGTCTCGTTATGGACGACCATGACGCCCTTGATCTCGTGACTGGTATCGCGGCGAAGCGCCTCCTCGATGCGCTCGGGGCTCGCGCCCGTGCCCCACTCTTCCTCCTGGACGATGACGTCGAGCCCGTGACGGCGGGCGAGTTCGATCCAGAGGTGGCTGAATTGACCGAAGCGGGCGGCAAGCATCTTGTCGCCCGGCGAGCGCGTATTGGTCAGAGCGGCTTCCCACGCGCCAGTGCCGCTCGAAGGAAAGATAACGACCTCGCCGTCCTTGGTCTTGAAGATCGGCTTCAAGTCTTCATAGAGGGGCAAGGTCAGCTTGGGAAAGTCGGAGGAACGATGATCCTCCATGGCGATATGCATGGCGCGCAAGATGCGATCGGGGATATTGGTCGGCCCCGGCACGAACAGAAAGTTGCGCCCGGGTTTTCTTGCTGCAGCAATCATTGCTTCCCCTTAAAAATCTTGCCGAGTTCGTTCGGATTGAGCCTCGTCTCGCGGACCAGGGTGTTAGCGTCCGCCGTTTTTGCTGGCAACTCCTTTTGCACCTAAAACAGTCCGGCGATCCGGCCGTCGGCGGCAAGCTCGATATTGTTGGCGGCCGGGACCTTGGGCAGGCCCGGCATGGTCATGATGTCCCCGCAGATCACCACCACGAACTCGGCGCCGGCCGAAAGCCTGACCTCGCGGATCGGAATGACGTGCCCTAACGGCGCGCCCTTGGTGTCGGGGTTGGTGGTGAAACTGTATTGCGTCTTGGCGACGCAGATCGGGAACTTGCCGAACCCCTCCTTCTCGAGCTCGGCAAACCGGTCTCTTACGCTCTTGTCGGCGGTGATGTCCTCGGCCCCGTAGATCTCCTTGGCAATAGTCCGGGTCTTGTCCCATAGCGACATGTTGTCGGGATAGAGCGGCCGGAAATCGCCCGGCTTCTCCGCGATGGTGCGGACCACTGTGTGGGCCAAATCGACCGCGCCGGCGCCGCCTTGCGCCCAGTGATCGGCCATCACGCACTCCACCCCCATGGTCAGGCACAGGCGCTTGAGCAGCGCGATCTCGGCGTCGGTGTCGCTGGAGAAGCGGTTGACCGAGACAACAACCGGCACCTGGTACTTGCGGATGTTCTCGACGTGACGTTCGAGATTGGCGAAGCCCTTTTCAAGCGCCGTCAGGTTCTCCCGCTTCAAGTCGTCCTTGGCCACCCCGCCATGCATCTTGAGCGCCCTGATTGTGGCGACGACCACGACGCAAGCCGGGTTGAGGCCGGCCTTGCGGCACTTGATGTCGAAGAATTTCTCGGCGCCGAGATCGGCGCCGAAGCCGGCTTCGGTAACGACGTAGTCGCCGAGCTTGAGCGCCGCCTTCGTCGCGACCACCGAGTTGCAGCCATGGGCGATGTTGGCGAAAGGGCCGCCATGAATGAAGGCCGGGTTGTTCTCCAGCGTCTGCACCAGATTGGGCGCGAGAGCATCCTTGAGCAGGGCCGCCATCGAGCCTGCGGCGGCGACGTCTTTGGCCGTAACGGCCTTCTTGTCTCGCGTCTGGCCAATCTGGATCTGGCCGAGCCGCCGCTGGAGATCGGCGAGGTCGGCGGCAAGGCAGAAAATGGCCATGACCTCCGAGGCCACGGTAATGTCGAAGCCGGCCTCGCGGGGGAAACCGTTGGCGACGCCGCCGAGCGAGCTCACGATCGATCGCAGCGCCCGGTCGTTCATGTCGACGGCCCGGCGCCAGGAGATGCGGCGGATGTCGATATCGAGCTTGTTTCCCCAATAGACATGATTGTCGATCAACGCCGCGAGCAGATTGTTGGCGGCGCCGATGGCATGAAAATCGCCGGTGAAATGCAGGTTGATGTCCTCCATGGGCACCACTTGCGCATAGCCGCCGCCGGCGGCGCCCCCCTTCATCCCGAAGCAAGGACCGAGCGACGGCTCGCGGATGCAGATGATGGCCTTCTGGCCGATTTCATTGAGCGCATCCCCGAGACCGACCGTCGTCGTGGTCTTGCCTTCGCCGGCGGGAGTGGGCGTGATGGCGGTGACCAGGATCAGCTTGCCGTCGGGGCGCTTGGCGAGCGAGGCGATATAGTCGAGAGCGACCTTGGCCTTGTAGTGTCCGTAAGGAAGGAGGTGCTCGGCCGGAATACCGAGCTTGTCGGCGGCGACTTCAAGGATCGGCCGCATCGTGGCGGCCTGGCTGATCTCGATGTCGGATTTAGGGTTTCGGTGCTGGTCGTGGAGGCTCTTGGCCGGTTTTCCGGTACTCTCACGCGACTGAACTGCCATGACGCTTGGACCCTCGGAACTCGGGGAAGAACAGCAGAGGAATGATCAAGGTAATTCATTCGCTTGCCTTCTTGCAATCGTCTGTGCAGGTTCATTGCCCCGAAAACGGGACGAAAGATTAGCCCATGACGCCGCAAGAGCTGCTCAAGGCCATGTTCCAAGCGGCAGTCGACGCCGCTCTGCCCTCGCTCTGCGTGCCGGCCCATCTGCCGCCCCGGCCAAAGGGGCGCACTGTCGTCATCGGCGCCGGCAAAGCTTCGGGCGCCATGGCCAAGGCGCTTGAGGATGCCTGGGAGGGCCCGATCGAGGGACTGGTCGTGACGCGCTACGGCTATCGCGTGCCCATGGAACGGCTCGAAGTGGTGGAAGCCGCCCATCCGGTGCCCGATGCCGCAGGCCGCGAGGCCGCAATCCGCATCTTCAAGCTCGTTCAGGGGCTCACGAAAGACGACCTCGTGCTGTGCCTGATCTCTGGCGGCGGCTCGGCCTTGCTTGCGCTCCCGCCCGAGGGGCTGACGCTCGAGGACAAGCAGGCGGTGAACAAGGCCCTGCTCAAGAGCGGCGCCACGATCTCGGAGATGAACACGGTGCGGAAGCATCTCTCGGCCATCAAGGGGGGCAGGCTTGCCGCCGCGGCAGCACCCGCCAAGGTCGTCGCGCTGATGATCTCCGACGTGCCGGGCGACGATCCGTCGATCATCGCCTCGGGCCCCACCGTGCCCGACCCCTCGACCAACCAAGACGCGCTCGCCATCATCGAAAAATACAAGATCGACGTGCCGGCATCCGTGCGCACGCGGCTCAAGACTGCCGACGAGACGCCGAAGCCGGGCGATGAGCGTCTCGCCCGTGTCGAGAACATCATGGTCGCGACGCCGCAAGCCTCGCTCGAAGCGGCGGCAGCGGTCGCCGAGCGGGCGGGCGTGAAGCCCGTCATCCTCGGCGACTCGATCGAAGGCGAGTCGCGCGACGTGGCGCTCGTTCATGCCGGCATCGCCCGGCAATGCGCGCTGCGCGGCCAGCCCGAGAAGCCGCCTTGCGTGCTCATCTCGGGCGGCGAGACGACCATCACGCTCAAGGGCAAAGGCAAAGGCGGCCGCAACACCGAGTTCCTGCTCGCGCTCGCCATCGCGCTCGACGGCATGAAGAAGATCTACGCCATCGCAGGAGACACCGACGGGATCGACGGCTCGGAGGACAATGCGGGAGCGTTGATCGATCCGGACACATTGAAGCGGGCGGAGGCCAAGGGCGTGAACGCCAAGGCCATGCTCGCGAACAACGACCCGTGGGGTTTCTTCAACGCGCTCGGCGATCTGCTCGTGACGGGTCCGACGCTGACCAACGTCAACGACTTCCGCGCCGTGCTGATCGAGAAGTAGGCTTGCGGAGTCCAGCGTTTCATCCCTTCCCGCGAGGGAAGGGATGATGCCGAACCTCTCGGAGCCTCGATGCTAGAGCGTTTCATGGACTGATTGAATCGGAAGGGGTTTTCAAAGGGCGACGAGTCTGATTCAAGATTCTGGCTGGAGCGGAGGCCAGTATCCGATGACCCGACCTCTTTCGAATGATCTTC
>Ga0187892_10001099_pt1 | contig 65104 bp, 49 predicted proteins | sample MA1701073metaG_FD_139345 | JGI IMG/M metagenome (GOLD analysis project Ga0187892, IMG submission 139345) | Bio-ooze microbial communities from a basaltic lava cave in the Kipuka Kanohina Cave System on the Island of Hawaii, USA - MA170107-3 metaG ... | reverse complement strand
TGAGGAAGGAGTCTTTCGCGTCGCCGAACCCGCCGATCGTGAGAATGGGAGTCCCGTCGGCCGAGATGACCTGCACGCGCGCGTTGCCCGCGTCGGCGACGGCGATCCGGTCGCCCATCGCGGCGACGCCCGACGGCGAGTGGAAGCGGCCCGGGCCGTCCCCGAGCCCGCCGAACTCGCGCGCGGCGCGGCCCTCGCGGGTGAGGATCTGAATCCGGTGATTCCCCGTGTCCGCGACGACGATCTCGCCCGACGCGAGGACGGCGACGCCCGCGGGAAGGAGGAACTCGCCCGGCCCCGCGCCGCGCCGTCCGGCGGCCTGGAGGGGGTTTCCGGCGCGGTCGAACCAGCGTATCGCGTGGTGCCCGGTGTCGGCGACGACGATCGTCCCTTCGGGCGCGACCGCGACCCCGAGCGGGCTCTCGAACCCCTCGATCGAGCGCTCGAACACCGCGAAGGGAGGTCTCGCCGCCGCTTCCTCTTCCGCGGCCGCCGTGAGCGCCCGAGGAAAGAGCGCCACGAGAAGAAGCAGCCGAGATCGCACGGTCCGCATGAAGTTTCACTATACCGGAGGGGAGGAGGTCGCCGCCGCCGTGCGATAGACTGCGTTGGCGATGCGGTGCTACCGGCTCTATGGGCCTCTACCTGTCGAGTCCCGGCCGCTCCGGCTCGAGACGGCGGTCGATCCGTCGCCCGGAGTGGGCGAGATCGCAATTCGCCTGACCGCCGCGAGCGTCGGACTGACCGACGTCGCGGTGGTCGAGGGAGCCCTTCCGGTCTCGCGGTTCCCGGTCGTCCCCGGCGGCGCCGCGGCGGGCGTCGTCGAGGCGGTGGGCCTCGGTGCCGAGCGATATCCCCCCGGCGCTCGCGTCGCGTTCTCGCGGTGGCGCGCGTCGTGCGACGAGTGCGCCGCCTGCCGGGACGGTCTCGAGCACCTCTGCCGGAAGCGCCGCGAGCACGGCCGCGACCGCGACGGCGCATTTGCCGAGATCGCCGCCGTCCCGGAGACCGCGGCGGTCGAGATACCGGCCTCGGTTCCAGACGCCGTGGCGGCGGCGCTCGCCGGGGACGCTCTCCTCGGATTCCGGGCCGTCCTGCGGCCCGAGGCGCGGAACGCGGCGCGCATCGGCCTCCTCGGATACGGCGATTCCGGGCACGTGGCACACCTCCTCGCCCGGAGCCGCGGGGCGGAGGTGTCCGTCTACACCCGAAGCGAGCCGCACCGGCTCGTCGCGCTCACTCTCGGCGCGGCCTGGGCGGGGACGCTCGAGGACAGCCCGGAGGACGCCGAACCTCTCGACGCGATCCTCTCGTTCGGCTTCGCGGGGCGGGTGGTTCCGGCGGCGCTCAGGCGCCTACGGCCCGGCGGCGGGCTCATCTTCGCGGCCTCGCTCGTCCCGGACCCGCTCCCGGCGATCGACTTCGAGCGCCACCTCTCGGGGGAGCGGACGATCTCGGGCGTCTCGTCGGCGCCGCTCCGCGATCTCGAGGCGCTCCTCGCGTGCGCCGCCCGGGAGGGGATCGCCCCGGCGACGGAGGTCTATGAGTTCGAGGGGCTTCCCGAGGCGCTCGACGCCGTGAAGGGGAGCCGCACCCGAGGCGCGGCGGTGCTCAGCGCACCTCGACGGTGAAGTTCCGGCCGTCGCCGGCGAGCGTGAAGGAGAGCCCGAGCGGGACGTCCTCGTTCAGGAAATGGACGAGACCGACGAGATCCGCGGCCTCTCCGGGGCTCTCGAGCCGGAACTCGAAGCGGGAGAGCGGCGGGCCGGTCCGCCGGCGCGCCGCAACCTGCACCCGTTCCTGAAAGGGCGATGCGGCCGGAGGCGGCAGGGCCCGGAACGCCTCCGTCAGCGGCCGGCGGAATTCGGGGCGCACCGAGTAGCGGCCGTCGGGTCCCGACGCCTCGAAGAGCGGAGTCTTGGCGCGGGCGTCGAAGAGACGCATCGCCTGGGCGACGACGCCGGGCGGGAGGCCCAGCTCCTCGGGCGACGCAACCTCGCGGAGGTGCAGCCCGCGCAGGAACTCGCGAACGTGGGGAGGGGAGGAGCCGATCAGGACGGTCACCTCGTCCTTCGACCATTTTCGGGCCTGGGAATCGTGCTTCGGCATGGTCCTTCGTCGGGCGCGGGACGCCGGCGGGCGATAGAGGACGCCAGTTACCCGCGATTATACGCGGGGCGGTTCCCCGCTGTGCGAATCGGCCTCTCGGACCACTACTCGAAAGCCTCCCTCTCGCTCCGGCGCACCCCCCGCCCAATGCCGGCTCGTCACTAAACCTTTGGAAATTAAAGATTTGTGATGAATCGCCATTCTTGACCTCGTCCGGCGCTCGTCCTAGAATGGTCGCTTCCCATCGCGAGAGGAATAGAGACTTGAGCCGACGGAACGCCGCCGCACCGTCTTCGCCGTCCCGCTCCTGCCCCTCCCCCTCGTCGTCTCCCGTTTCGGACGTGCCGCGCGGCGGGTCCCTCGTCCGCGCCGGCGCCGCCGTCGAGGAGCCCTTCTCCGAGACGGGGATCTCGGCTGCCGAGATTGCCGACCTCGTGGGCGGGACCCTCGAGGGGGATCCGACCGTGAAGATCGTCGGTGTGGCCCCGGTCGGCGCCGCCGGCCCCGCGCAGCTCGCGTTCGTCGCCGACGGGAAGCGCCTGGAGGCCGCCCGGACGTCGCGCGCGGGCTGCTTGATCGGCCCGGTGAGCACCCCGCCGCTCGGGAGCTTCCGCCACGAGGCCCGCGCGCTCATCCGCGTTCTGAATCCCCGGCTCGCCATCTGCCGCGCCATCCGGGCGATGCACCCCGAGCGCCGGCCGGCGCTCGGAGTCCACGCCACGGCCGTCCTCGGTGCGGGGGTGTCGCTCGGACGCGATGTCTCTGTCGGGCCGAACGCGGTCGTCGGAGACGGTGTGTCGCTCGGCGACCGGGTCGTCGTCGGGCCGGGCTCGTCCGTCGGCGCCGCGACCCGGATCGGCGCTGACACGGTCCTCCACGCGAACGTCTCGATCTACCACGACATTGTGGTGGGCGAGCGGGTCATCGTCCACTCGGGGGCGGTCATCGGGGGCGACGGCTTCGGATTCGTCCGGGACGGGGAGAGCTACGTCAAGTTCCCCCAGGTCGGCCGGGTGGTCATCGAGGACGACGTCGAGATCGGCGCCAACACGACCGTCGACCGGGGCGCGCTCGGCGACACGGTCATCCGCCGCGGCACGAAGATCGACAACCTCGTCCAGATCGCCCACAACGTGGAGCTGGGAGAGAGCTGCGCGGTCTCGGGCCAGACCGGCATCTCGGGCAGCGCCCGGATCGGCCGCGACGTGGTGCTGGGCGGACAGGTGGGGATCGGCGACCACTCCCGGATCGGGGACCGGGTCATGATCGGGGCCCAGAGCGGAGTCGCGACCGGCAAGGTGATCGGGAGCGACCAGCTCCTCCTCGGCTCCCCGGTCCGCCCGATCGAGGACGCGCGCGAGATCTACGCGCTCCTCGGTTTGCTCCCGCGCCTCCGGAAGGAGGTCCAGGAGTTGAAGCGGCAGCTCAAGGATCTCGCGCCCGCGAACGGACTCGACGAGGACGCCCCCGGGAGCCGGAACGGCGGCGGCTGAGCGCGACTCAGGTCCGCGGGAACGGGGAGGGGTCGATCCCCCGCAGGATCCGGAGCGCGTTCTCGAAGTACACCTTCCGCAGGACGTCGTCCGGAAGCTCCATCCCGTAGATCTTCCAGAACGCGTGCCGCTTCCGGTAATAGTCGAAGTACTCGTCGGCGGTCTCGAGGCAGCGGAAGTAGACGGCGTACTCGTCCGGCCCCCAGAGGTCCTTCCCCATGAGCACGCGGTCCTGGTACCGGACGAAGAACTCGCGCGCGGCCCTGGGCTGGCGGCCGAGCTCCGCGAGGACGGCGCCGATCTCGGTCACGACGTTGGGCCGCGCGTCGAGGAGGCGTCCGAGCCGGCCGAGGTCGTTTCCGAGCCAGCCGAGGTGCGCGTTGACGAACGTCGTCCGCGGGTGGTTTGCGAAGAGCCGGTGCTGTTCGCCCATCACCTGCTCGAACGTCGGGAACCGGTCCGACGGGCGATAGCGGTCGGGGAACTGGGTGAGCTCGAGCCAGCGCTCGTTGTACTTGTCGCGCGGCCGGAAGAAGGGCGACGGCTCGCCCGAGTGGATGAGGACCGGGATCGAGAGCTCGGCGCACTTCGCCCAGATCGGATCGAGCCGCGGATCGTCGACCGGAACGCGCGCGTCCGAGCCGTCCTTCAGCGTGAGGCCCAGGTTCTTGAAGATCTTGAGGCCCTTCGCGCCGTTCTTCACGTCGGCCTGAAGGCGCGCCGCCGCCTTGTGGCCGAACGCCGGGTCGTCGATGTCGGAGAAGTCGACGTTCGCGAAGAGGACGAACCGGTCCGGGTACGCGCCGGTCATGTTTTCGACGCCCTTCTTCAGGCGCTCGCCCGTGCCGCCGCTCAGGTTCACGAGGACGCGGCAGTTGATCCGGTCCATGTCCCGCACGACCTTGTCGAGATCCTCGCGCTTCATGAGGGCGTCGAGGTGGCTGTGGATGTCGATGAACGGGAATTTGGCCCGCGGCCGCGGGTTCTCCCCGGCGACGAGCGTCGAGCGGGGCTCGTATTCGTCGATCCGCATGGTCGGGGCGCACGCGGCGAGGGCGGCGAGGCAGGCGGCGAGAACGCCGCGGGCCGGAACGGGCATGATCGGGACCTCCTCCGCGAAGTCGCGGGAAGCGCCGATCATCCCAAACCGCGCGCGGGGCGGGAACCTCCCAATTCGCCGATCAGCGGCGCTCGTACGCGAGCGTGAACGGCCGGAGCGTGGCCTCGAAGAAGCCCTCGGCCACCATGGGATCGCCTTCCATCACCTTGCGCGCTTCGGTCTCGTCGATCGCCGTGAAGATGCAGAGGCCGAACGGGAGCGGCGGCATGTCGAGCGCGACCATCCGGCCTCCGGGAGACGGGGCGACCGAGCGGCCTTCGGAGGGGCCGGCCGCGACGAGGCGGCCCTCGGCGGCGAGCTTCTTCATGTGCTCGAAGTGTCCGCGAAACGCCCGCCGCTCGGCGTCGCCCGGGCTTTCGACGACGGACGGCCGGGCCGGCCGGACGAAGTAGACGAAGGTCTTCCGATCGGCGCGTGGCGGCGGCACCGCGCGCGCCGGTCGCGGTCCCTCGACGAACCGCGTCCGGAGCGCCTCGAGCACGCGCGCCCAAGCCGCGTCGAAGTACTCGCGCACCTCGGCCCAGCGGCCGCCCTCCCCGAACCCCGCGTGCGTCAGGCGCACGCGCGTCCCTCCCGGGCTCGCGTCGTCCTCGAGCTCGACGACGACGAACGTGCGGGCGCTCCGCTCGTCGGGAAACGTGGGCGGCGCGTTCCACGTGAAGGAGATGAGGCGGTCTTGAAGAAACGCGAGGACGCGGCAGCCCTCCGTCCCGCGGCTTCCTTCGGGCGCGTCGGCGCTGAAGTGGAGCTCGTAGCGGCCCCCGAGCTCGAGCTCGACGAGCGCCGATCCGGCGAAGAAGGAGGTGAGGCCTTCGCTCGTCGTGAAGGCCGAGTAGACGCTCGCGCGCGGCGCGGGGACGACGATCGACTTCTCGATCGGGGACGGCGGCGCGATCGGTGCGGGGGAGCCGGCGACGGCGAGAACGGCGACGAGGGAGATCATCGGAGGGAAGTCCTTCCAAGAGTGGTGCGGCGGCCTGAGTTGAGCATTCAATCAAGGACGGCTCGGGCAGTCAAGCCGTCGGGGGCGCGATCGGGGTAACAATCACTTTGGAGGGGGGATACAATCGCGCCGCATCAGCGGAGGCCGCCTCGAATGACGCACTGGGACTCGCTCGCACTTCTCGCTCTCCTCGTTCCCTCGGGCGTGGCGGACGATCCGCAGAGCCCGCGGAAAGTCGCCGCCGTTCGCTCCGTGGAGGAGCGGGCGCGGGACATCGAGAGCCTGTCGGACCGGATCTGGTCGTTCGCCGAGATCGCGCTCCGGGAGACCCGGTCGGCCGCGGCGCTCGCGGACTACGCCGAGGCGCGCGGCTTCGAGGTCACGCGCGGCGTCGCCGGAATGCCGACCGCGTTCGTCGCGGCGTTCGGCTCGGGCCGGCCGGTGATCGCGATCCTCGGCGAGTTCGACGCGCTGCCGGGGCTCTCGCAGAAGGCCGTGCCCGTGAAGGCGCCGCTCGAACCCGGCGCCCCCGGCCACGGCTGCGGCCACAACCTCTTCGGGCCCGCGAGCCTCGGCGCCGCGGCCGCGATCCGGGATCTGATCGCGGCGGGCGACCTCCGCGGGACCGTGAGGTTCTACGGCACGCCCGCCGAGGAGTCGGTCGGCGGAAAGCTCTACATGGTGAGGGAAGGCCTCTTCTCGGACGTCGACGTCGCGGTCGCCTGGCACCCGAGCAACGAGACGCGCGCGGACACGCAGAGCAGCCAGTCGATGGTCGACTTCGTGGTCGAGTTCGAGGGCAAGGCGGCGCACGCCGCGTTCGATCCGTGGAACGGGCGGAGCGCGCTCGACGGCCTCGAGATCTTCACGTTCGCCCTGAACCAGATGCGCGAGCACGTAAGGCCGTCGGTGAGGATGCACTACTCGATCCTCGAGGGCGGCGACGTTCCCAACGTGGTTCCCGAGAGGGCGCGCCTCTGGTGCTGGCTCCGCGACTCGAAGAAGAAGGACGTCGAGGCCCTGCTCGAGCGCGCGCGGGAGATCGCGCGCGGCGCGGCGATCGCGGCCGGCGTCGAAGCGCGGGTCGTCGTGCGGAGCGGGTCCTACGAGATGCTCGTCAACATGACCGGCGCGCGGAAGCTGCACGAGAACCTCGAATGGCTGGGGCCGATTCCGTTCACCGACGCGGACGAGGAGTTCGCTCGCGCGCTCCAGAAGGCGACCGGAGTCGAGCCGACGGGGCTCAAGCGGACGGTGGAGCCGTTCGACGAGAGCCCGGGCGAGCCCGAGGGGGGCTCGACCGACGTCGCCGACGTGAGCTGGGTCGTCCCGACTCTCCACTTCTCGGTCACGACCGCCCCGCGCGACACGCCGTGGCACGCGTGGCCGGTGGTCGCGTGCGCCGGGATGTCGATCGGGCACCGGGGGATGACGCACGCGGCGAAGGCGATGGCGGCGATCGCCGTCGACCTCTTCGAGGACGAGCCGCTCCGGATTGCGATCCGCGACGAGTTCGAAAAGAGCGTGGGGGACCACGTCTACGCTGGCTTCATCCCCGAAGGTCCTCCGCGGCGCGACTAGTAAAAACCGGTGCCAGGCACCGATGTTTACGTATGCTGTCGCGGATGCGGAGCTCGAAACGGAGGCCGGCGCTCGACGACGATCCGTTCGTCGCGCAGCTCGCGGCGGACGTGCGGGAAGGCTTCCTGGCGCCCGCGAAGTCGATCCCGTGCAAGTACCTCTACGACGACCGCGGGAGCCTCCTCTTCGAGGCGATCACGCGGCTGCCCGAGTACTACCAAACGCGCACGGAGGAGATAATCCTCGAGCGGGTCGCGGACGACGTCGCGCGGCGCGTCGAGCCCGAGGACCTGGTCGAGCTCGGCTCCGGCGCGGGCCGGAAGGTGCGCCTCCTCCTCGACGCGACGCGGCGGGCGGGAACCCTGCGCTCGTGCGCACTCCTCGACATCAACGAGGCGTTCCTGAAGACTTCGGTCGAGCGGCTGGGCTCCGTCTATCCGGAAATCGACGTCCGCGCGCTCCACGCCGACTTCCTCGACGACCTGCCGGTCCTGGGCGACGGCCGCCGCCGCCTCGTCCTCTTCCTCGCGGGGACGATCGGGAATCTCCTGCCGAGCGAGGTCGGGCCGTTTCTCGAGCGCCTCTCCGCGCGACTGTCGCCGGGCGACGCGTTCCTCGTCGGGCTCGATCTCGTGAAGGAAAAGTCGCGCCTCGAGGCCGCCTACAACGACGCCGCCGGCGTCACCGCGGAGTTCATCCGGAACGTTCTCGTCGTCCTCAACCGCGAGCTCGGCGCCGACTTCGACCCGGCGTCGTTCGACTACGTCGCGTTCTACGACGAGCGCCGCGCGCTCGTGGACATCCGGCTCCGGTCGCGGCGGGCCCAGCGGGCGCGGATCCCGGGCGCCGGCCTCGAGGTCGACTTCGCCGCGGGCGAGGACATCCTCGTCGAGATCAGCTGCAAGTACACTCGCGCCTCGTTCGAGCCGCTCCTCGCCGGAACCGGCCTCGAGCCGCGCGCCTGGTACACGGACCCCGAGGAGCAGTTCGCGCTGTTCCTCCTCGCGAGATCCTGACGTCCTCAGGAGGAAGGGGCGACACCCGTGCCGACGACGACCGTGCTCGACCGTCTCGAGGCCGCCTGGCGGCGATCGGACGAGATCTTCTCGATGCTTGCGCCGGGCTCGTTCCACGAGCGCCCGATCTCGCTCCGGCATCCCTTCATCTTTTATGTGGGCCACTTGCCCGTGTTCGGATGGAACCAGGTCTGCCGCCGTCTTCTCGAGAAAGAGCCGTTCCGTCGCGAGTTCGACGACCTCTTCGAGCGCGGCATCGACCCGCTCTCGGAGTCCGACCCCGCGGCGCGATCCCGCACCAATTGGCCCGAGCTTGCGGAGATCGAGAGCTACCGCGACCGGGTCCGCGCGGCGCTCCGCGAGGCGTTCGCCGAGGTCGCGTCGACAAGGTCGCGCGATCCCCTCCTCGAGAACGCCCGGATCTTTGAGGTCGTCCTCGAGCACGAGCTGATGCACCACGAGACGCTCCTCTACATGGTCCAGCAGCTCGACCGGAGGAAAAGGTTCCGCCCGGAGGGATGGCCCGAGCCCGCCGGCTCGGGCGCGGGCCGGCGACGGGCCGAGAAGATCCGGATAAGAGAGGGCGCGGCGACGCTCGGCGCGGACTTCGGCGAGATCCCGTTCGGGTGGGACAACGAGTTCCCGAAGCGCGCGGAGCGCGTGCCCGCTTTCGCGATCGACTCGCTCCCCGTCACCAACGCGGAGTTTCTCGAATTCGTCGAAGCGGGCGGATACGGCGACCCGCGCTGCTTTTCGGCGGAGGGGCTCTCGACGCTCCGGCGCCACGGCGTCCGCGAGCCGCGGTTCTGGACGCGCGAGAGCGGGGCGCTCTCGGTCCGGACCCTCTTCGACGACGTGCCGTTCGAGACGGCGGCCTCGTGGCCCGTCACCGTGAGCTGGATCGAGGCGGACGCGTTCGCGCGCTGGCGCGGCGAACGGCTCCCGACCGAGGCGGAGCTCCTCCGCGCGTCGCACGGGACGCCCGGGGGCGGGGAGCGCCGGCACCCGTGGGGCGACGAGGAGCCGAGCGAGCGCCACGGGAACTTCGACTTCCGCGGCGTCTCGCCGGGACCGGTCGGAACGCACCCCGAGGGAAGGAGCGCGTTCGGCGTCGAGGACACGGTCGGCGACGGTTGGGAGTGGACCGCGACCGCGTTTCAACCGCACCCGGGATTCCGGCCGTGGATCCGAACGTACCCGGGATACTCGGCGGACTTTTTCGACGCGGAGCACTACGTTCTCCTCGGCGCGTCGTTCGCCACGTCGAAGGAACTCGTCCGCCGGAGCTTCCGCAACTGGTTCCAGCCGAACTACCCGTTCGTCTTCTCCAAGTTCCGCTGCGCCCGCTCGACGTAGCCGCCGGCCGAGAAAGCGATGTCCGACGACGCCGGGACGCGGCTCGCGCGGGAGTCTCGATGGCTCACGCTCCTCCTCGCGCACCTCGCGGGCAGAAAGCTCAGGGCGCGCGTCGAGATCGAGGATCTCGCGCAGGAGGCGATGCTCCGAGTCCTTTCGGCTCCGGGCGGCGTCCCGGCCGAGGCCGCCCAAGTCCGGCGCCTTCTCGCGCGCGTCGCGAGGACGACCGTGATCGACGCGGTGCGGGCTCTCCGCGCCGCGAAGCGCTCGGCGGGAGAGGTGCGGCTCGTCCGCTCGCGCGATGCGGGCGGCGACTCCGCGCTCTCGTGGAGCGCCGTGCCGGCCGACACCGCGGGACCGGCGACCCGGGCCGCGCGCGGCGAGGAGGAGGGCCGCCTCCTCGCGGCGTTCGATCGGCTGTCGGCGGAGCACCGCCGCGTCATCGGGCTCCGCCGCTTCGAGGGACTCTCCGCGGCCGAGGCCGGATCGCGCATGAAGCGCACGGAGTCGGCGGTCCATTCGCTCTACCGGCGGGCGCTCGAGGCGTGGGCAGCGGAATCCGCGCGCGGCTGATTTTCGCGGAAACCGGCGACGAGCCGGCGCCCCGATTCCGTCTGGATGAGGTATGGATGGACCCGCCATGACCGAGGAAGAGTCCGTCGAAACGCTCCTCGACCGCCTCGTCGCCGAGTACTCGGACCGGCTGGCGCGGGGCTCGCCGCCCGAGCGCGAGCGCCTGCTCGCGGAAGCGCCGGCCGAGCACCGCCCGGCGCTCGAGCGGTGCTTCCGCGTGATCGACGCCGGGCACCTTGAATCGGCCGCGCGCGCTTCCGCGATCGGCCCCGGGTCGGTCCTCGCCGGGTACCGGATCGTGGGCATCCTCGGCCGGGGCGGCATGGCGACCGTCTACGAAGCGATCGAGGAGCGCCTCGGCCGAAAGGTCGCCCTGAAGGTCCTCCGGCCGGGCCTCGCGCTCGAGCCGCGCCACGTCGAGCGGTTCCACCGCGAGGCTCGCGCGATCGCGCGCCTCCCGCACCCGGCGATCCTCCCGGTCCACGCGAGCGGCGAGGCGGACGGGCACCATTTCATCGCGATGGACGTCGTCCTCGGACCGACCCTCGCGCGCGTCATCGAGGCGCTCGCCGAGGCCGGCCGCCGCCGCCGAACGCCGGACGACCTCGCCCGGGCGATCGGGCTCGAGAGGATCCCCGGCGATCCCCGGTCGTTCGAGTCGGCGCTCGTCTCGCTCCTCCTTCCCGCCGTGCGCGCGGTCGCGGCGGCGCACGAGGCGGGGCTCGTCCACCGCGACCTCAAGCCCTCGAACGTGCTCTTCCATCGCGACGGCCGCGCGGTGGTCGCGGACTTCGGCCTCGCGAAGGGCGACGACGACCCGGCGCTCTCGCTCACGGGCGAGCCGATCGGGACGCCGTACTACATGTCGCCCGAGCAAGTGGAGCGGGCCGAGGCCGCGTCTGTCGGCGCGCGGTCCGACGTCTACAGCCTCGGCGTGACGCTCTACGAGGTCCTCTCGGGCCAGCGGCCGTTCGAGGGGAAGACGGCGCTCGCGGTCTTCGAAGCGATCCGGTCGGCCGAGCCGCCGAGGCTCCGGGAGATCGCTCCGGACGTCTCGAGCGACGCGGAGGCCGTCGTCCGCCGAGCGATGAGGAAGCGACCGCAGGACCGATACGCGTCGGCGCGCGAGCTGGCGCTCGACCTCGAGGCGGTCGCGGAGGGCCGGACGACGCGCGCGCGCGCGCTCGAGGGCGGGCCGCTCCGGCGCGGCGCCACGACGCTCGCGCGAATTCTCCGAGGAGAGCCGTTCGAGTACCGGTCTCGCGCGCTCTTTCTCGGCCTTCCGCTCGTGCACGTGAAGACGGGACGCCGGACGAGGGGAGCGGGCGCTCCGCGGCGCGCGGTCGGGTGGCTCGCGATCGGCGACGTCGCGGCGGGCGTCGTTGCGATCGGACGCATCGCGTTCGGCGGGGTCGCTCTCGGCGCCGTTCTCGGCCTCGGCCCGCTCGCGGTCGGGGGCGCCGCCGCCGCGGGCGGGCTCGCGATGGGGGGCGGGCTCGGCGCGGGCGGCTTCGCGGTCGGCGGCGTCTCCGCGGGCTACGCCGCGATCGGCGGATTCGCGGTCGGCCGCTACGCCCTGGGCGGCGGCGCGGTCGCGAAGTACGCGGTCGCGGGCGACCGTTTCGACGAGGAGGCCCGCGTCTTCTTCGCCGAGCGGTTCCGCTGGCCCGTCGATCTCCTGATCCCGCGGTTCTCGAAGGTGCTCGACCGCCGCTGACGGCGGAGAGGAGGATTCGTCCATGACTGCTCTCTCGATCGCGATCGCGCTCTCGCTCGCCGCCCCGCCGGAGCGCGAGGATTTCCGGCTCGAGAACGGGATCCGCGCCACCGTCATCCGGATCGACGGCGCGCCGCGCGAGGCTCTCTTCACGCTCCTCCCGCTCGGGCTCGCGCTCGACGACGCCCGGCGCGCGCAGCACTCGCACCTCCTCGAGCACCTCGTCATCCGGACGACCGATCCGGAAGGGCTCTCGGCGCCCGGCCTCCTCTTCAACGGCGAGACGCAAGGAACGACTCTCCGCCTCGAGACGCTCGCCGAGCCCGCGCGCTGGCGCGAAGCGCTAGCGCGGCACGAGCGCTGGCTCGCCGCGCGGTCGTTCGACGCCGCGATCCTCGAGCGCGAGAAGACGAGCGCTCTCTCGGAGGTCGAGACGACCGTCCCCCGCGGCTTCACGCACAAGTGGGCGCTCGCGGCGTGGGGGCAGGTCGCCCGGCACGGCGAGGCGCACGCCGCCGTCCGCGGCGACGTCCTCCGCGCGACCGTCGGCGACATGGAAGCGTACGCGAAGCGGCACGTGGGCCCCGGGCCGGGCGTTCGGTTCGTCGCGGTCGGGCCGGTGGCGGCGGGCGAGATCCGGGCGGCGCTCGAGTCGGGGATCGGGAAGATCGCCGCCTTGCCCGCGCTCGAGAAGACGTCTCCGTCCGGCGGCGCTCGCGCGACCGCGGCGGGAGACCGGACCGCGACCTGGGATCTCGCCGCGCGCCACTACCTCGAGTGGTATCAGCTGCCCGACGGGGGCCCGGAAGACCGCGTGGCCGCGCTCCTCTTCGCGACGGCGATCGGCATGGATCCCGCGATCGCCTCCGCCGCGAAGGAGCGGGGCGGCGTCGCGTTTGCGAGCGCCGATCTCGTCACCCCGGAGGGCCGCCACCTCGCGGTCTCCTCGTCCCTCGCGAAGGACGCGGATCCGTCGCGGCTCCGGGCCGCGGTCCGCGCGGCGATCGGATCGATCCTCGATCCTCTGCCGGGACTTCCCGACGTCGAGACGCGGCTCCGGATGCTGCGGACGGAGTTCTCCGGATTCCCGGACTTCGACGCGCTCAGGAAGGCCCGCGGCTCGGCGCCCGGCGCGGAGTTCCTCGAGGCCAATCTCGTCCTCGGGCTCGTCGCGGTCGAGGAGTCGACGGGGCTTCAAGGAGCGGAGATCGAAAGAGCGCTCGAGCGCCTCACGCCCGAGCGCGTCGCCGCGATCGCGAAGTCGGCGCTCGCGGAGTCGGAGCGTCGGTCGCTCGTCCTCGAGCCGTCTCCTTCCGGCACCGGACGGTGACGCGGTCGCGGAACCGGTAAGCGCACTCGGTCTCGACGAAGCCCGCCCTCGAAAGCGCGGCGAAAAGCTCCGAGAGGCCAAGACGGCGGCAGGGGTCGTCCGGGCCGCCCTTCGCCCACGGCGGCGCGAGCGTCTCGAGGTCGAGGAGGAGGCCTCCCGGGCGGAGCGCCGCGCGGATCTCGCGGAGCGCGCGGTCGAGCCAGAGGAGGCCGTCGCGGAGCGTCCCGCCGCGGAGCTCGAGCGCGGGCATGAAGACGCTCGCGACGATGGCGATCGACGCCGACCCGGGGGTCGCAAGCCGCCGCCCCTCGCCGGCCGCGGCCGCGACGGCCTTCACGCGCGACGGAGCGAGCGCCTCCGCCAGGCGCTCCCGCGCCCGCTCGAGCTTCGAGCGATTGGGCTCGACGAGCGTCACGCGGCCGAGGCGGGGGTAGGCGCGCGCGACGAGGAGCGAGGCCTTGCCCGTTCCGGCGCCGACGTCAAGGAGGTGGTCAGCGCGGTCGATCGGAGGGAGGGCGACGACGGACTCGCGGTAGTGCTCGGGCTCGCGGTCCGGGCCGGCCGTCCACGTCGTGTCGTGCAGGTCGTACCAGTCCGGGTGCTCCCACGGTCGGCTGCCGTCCCGCCGCGTCGCTCGGCCGCTCATCGCGCGGCCACGATAGCAGAGGGCCGCTTCAGCCGAGCGGCTCGCCCGGTGCCGGGACGAGGGTGAATGGCTCGCCGGCTTCGGCGTGGGAGAATACGGCCGCGCCTTTTTGAGCGCGTCGTTCGGCGCCGTGCGGCGGAAGATCGCGCTCGGTGATCTCATGCAAAAAGGATCTTTCCGGACGGGAACCGCGCTCCTCGTTCTCGCCGCCCTGTGGGTCGCGCTCGCAATCGCGGCCGTTCTGACGGCCGACGCGTCACGAGAAACGAGGCCGATCGAGGACTCGGTTCGCGCCACGCACGAGAGAGCGGCGCGCATTCCCTACGAGGAGTTCAAACGCGACAGGGCCAATCGGCTCGAGGGGAGGGTCGTCCGTGCGGAAGGACACGGTCTTGGCAGCGTCTCCGTCGAGCTCTTCGATTTCGACGCGATCCTCGCCGCCATTTCGGAAACGGTCCCCGGACGCTGGCCGCGCGTCGAGCCCGAGCGGGTGACCGAGACGGCACCCTCCGGAGACTATTCGTTCACCCACCTCGCCTATGGCAGCAAGGTGGTCCTGTTCCGGCATCCGGGATCGCTCGCCGATCAGCGAAGCGAGATCGTTCTCAGCGACGGTTACGGCGCGAGCGAGATCGACGCGACCCTGAGGCCGACGGAACCGCTCAGTCTCGCGATCCGCGAAGCGGGAGGAACCCCCGTCGCCTTCGAAGCCGTGAGATTCCTTCCCCGGGCCTTCGGATGCGCGGAGGTCGTCTGCCGAACCGATTCCGAAGGCCTCGTTTCCGTTCCGGAGGAGGCCCGCTCCACGCTCGGCGAACCCTTCCTCCTCATCGGCGAGCCGCCGGTCGCACTCGCGGGTCCGGCCTCGCCCGAAGGCCGGGAGCTCGAAGTGCCCCCGGCGAGGCCGCTCGAGCTTCTTATCGTCGATGGCGTGCGCGACGGACCTCTCGACGCGACGCTTTTCCCCGAAGGGGCCCGCCGCGCCGGCCGAAGCACACTGCGTCTCGATGCGCTGAACGGCCGGGTCACGATTCCCGGAATCCGGCTCGGCCGGTACGAGATCCTCCTCGAGCAGGAAGGACGCGTCGGCCGTGTGGTCGTCGGTGCCGACGGCGGACCGGCTCGCGTACGCCTCCGTGAGCGGTCGGATCTCGCCGTGCGCGTCCACGATGACGCGAAGCTCGTCGCGGGCGCGCGGGTCGAGTGGCAGTCCGTCCCGTTCGCGATGCCGCACGCGTTCGAGCGCGACGCTCTCCCGTGGGTCGAGAGCGCGGAGCCGACGAGGACTGTCGCCGTCTCGAACGACGAGGGGGTGGCCGAGTTCGCGTCGCTTCCGACCGCCGACGGATGGCTCCGCGTGAGCGCCCACGGCCATGTTCCCGTGATTCTCGAGTGCGCCGCCGAGGAGCGCCGGCTCGAGATCCACTTGCGGAGCGGGACGGAGATCTCGGTGAGGACGTCGCTGTCGTACCTGCCGATCCTGGTCGAGCCGGATTCGGGAATCGCAGAATGGAAGCGCTCGGACGCGGCGAGAGAGGCTTTCGTGTGGGCGCTGGACGGCCCTCTCGTTGCCCGCGCCGGATTCCATCTCGGGGGAAAGAGCTACCCGGTCGGACTCTGGGTCGGCGCCGGCGGCGACGATCTCCGGGTCACGATCGCCGACGATCGGGGACGGCCCGGCGGCTGCGTGTTCGGTTTCGTGTCGGACCATCGGGGCGAGCCGAGCAAGGGCGCGGAGGTGTTCCTGGCGAGGGAAGCGGGGTCGCCTTTGCGCGCGGAGTCGAGCGAGTCCGGCTTCTATCGGTTCGCCGGGCTCGCGGAAGGGGCGTACCGGGTCATGGCGCGACGGAAGGATGACGAGGACACCGTCATCGTTCCGCGCGAGGTCGATCTCCGCTCGGCGCCGGGTCGAGGCGAAGGAGACGAACGATGCGATCTCGTCCTCTGGCAGGGATCGATCGAGATCGAGCCGGATCCGGAGCGGGCCGACGGGGTTCTCGAGATCCGAAGGCCGGACGAGAGCCTCCTCTGGTCGGGAGCGCTCGGAAAGGACCGCTTCCGCCTCACCCATCTTCCGCCGGGAAGCTATCGCGCGACTCTTTCGGATCCGGTCTCGGGGATCGCCCTCGGCGAGGCTTCGTTCGCGATTTCGAAGGACGACGAACGAACGTTTTCGCTGACGCTGGACGCGAAGGCGTCGAGGTAGCTCTCGTGCGCTTCACCGCAGCGATCGGCGCCGGGGCGGTTCTGTTCGGCGCCCTGATGCTGCACGGACTGGCGGGCCCCGCTGCTCCGGCCGTTCGGCTGATCTCGTCCCTCGCGGCGCTCGCCGTCGTGCTCGTCTTTGACTTCGGCTCTTTCCTCCGCGCGCGATGGCTCGTTCCACGCTCGCTCGCCTTCTCGGCGCTCGTCGGGACCATCGTGCTCGTGCCGTCGGTTCCCGTGAGAGGGATCGCCTACGCTCTCGCGGTTCTCGTCCTCTCCGTCCCCGGTCTCGGCGGCGCCCCGGCGGGGCTCTTCCTCGCATCGGCCGGAACGAGCCTCGCGGCGTGGATTCCGGGGGCGGCTCGGCTCGGCACGACGATCGCGACCGCGCTCGGGACCGCGGTCCGGCCGAGCGGCGCGTCGGCCCTCGAATACGGTCCGTCCGCCGCCGGGCTGCCGGCGATCCTCTTCGCGCTCGCGATGATCGCGGCGCGCGCCGCCCGCGGGCCCACGCGCTGGACCTTTGTCGGGGCGGCTCTCGTCCTTCCGGTGTCGGCGTCACAGTGGGCGTTGGCGGAGACCCTCCACGATCGGTTCGGACCGTTCGCCGGCCACGGCCACGAGCCCCCCTTGTTCGCGTCTCTTTCTTTCCTGGCGGTTTTCCTCGCCGCGGCCGTGTCGGTGAGCTGGCTCGGACCGATCCGGCCCGAAGGCTCGGCGCCGCCCGCGCGCTGGGCGCGGCCCGCCTTGTCGGGCATCGTGATCGGCGCGGCGTCGCTCGTCTTTCTCGCCGGGTGGCGGTGGCCGGCGCCGGACGACCGCCGCGTCGCGTTCCTGAACGTCGGCGGATTCGACTGGAAGCGTCCGACGGTCGAGGAGCTCGGAGTCTTCTCGTCGGGAATGTTCGGACTCCTCCCCGTGTACCTCGAGGACTGGGGATGGCGCGTGCGGACAGTCGATCTCGCGGAGGTCCGGTCGCTTGGGCGCCGCGACGCCCAGATCCTCGTGCTCATCAACTGTCATCACGTCTGGGAGGAGCCGGAGCGGATCGCGCTCGAGGCGTTCCTCCGGGAGGGAGGATCGATCCTCGTCCTCGGGGACCATACCGACGTCTTCGGACTCATGCGGGGCTTCAACAGCCTCCTCGAGCCGTGGGGAATTCGATACCACTTCGACTCGGCCTACCACTCGGGCCGGAGCTGGCGGGACGACGTCGAGTGGAAGCCGGGCCTCCTCGGACTCTGGCGAGATCCCCTCGCGGCCGGCATCGGCATCGGGGCCTCGCTCGAGATCGTCCCTCCGGCCCGGACGATTGTCGCGGCGCGCTACGGCTTCGGCGACGAGGGGATGCGCGACAACGTCGTCGGGGCGTTCCTCGGCGACTACGAGTACGAACCGGGAGAGCGGCTCGGCGACCTGGTACTCGTCGCGATGTCGCAGATCGGCCAGGGCCGAGTGGTCGTCTACGGTGACACTTCGGGATTCCAGAACGGGTCCCTCTCGGAAGGCTTCGCGACGCACGTCGAGCCCCTCTTCCGGAGCCTCTCCCGGAGGCCGCGCGCCAGCCTGCCGTACGCCGTCGAGGCGACGATCGCGGTGCTTCTCCTCTTGCTGGCCGCGTGGGCCGCCCTCGTCCCCAAGCCGTGGCGATGGGCGGCGCTCGCCGGCGCCGGGGGAGCGTTCGTCGTCGGCGGAGCGATCGAGTTCGGTTCGCGGCCGACCGCTGAAGAGGGCCTCCTCCGGGCGAGGCTCGAGCGTTCCCTCGTCATCGACGACTCTCACTTTCCGGACGTCGGCCATCGCGAAGCGGCCTGGAACGTCATCCATCCGCTCGAGAGCGCGGCCTTCAGGGCCGGGATGACCGTCTACCACGCGAGCACCTGGCGGGAGGACGTGGCGCGCGGGGCGAGAGTCCAAGCGCTCGTCGGTTCCCGGCTCCCGCTCGGCGACGAGGAGGTGAATCAGCTCGCGGAAGCGATGAGCGAGGGGGGAACGGTGCTCGTCGCCACCTCCGGCGGGGACTCCGCGGGAGCCAAGCCCCTGCTCCGGCGGTTCGGCGTCGACGTGAGCGATTACCGGCTCGGGTCGATCCCGACCGCGACGCATCAGCGCGAGGAAGAGCCACGGCTCGTTGATCTGTCGCCGATCACGTTGCCGGCCGAGAGCAAGGCCGACGTGCTGTTCCGCTACGGCGACTTGATCCTCGCTGCGTCGGTGCCGGTCGGACGGGGCTGGCTCGTCGTGGTGGGCGACACGCGGTTCTTTTCCGAGCAGAACACAGAGGGTCCCTGGGGATGGTGGGGAGGGAACCTGCGGTTCCTCCACGACATCATGCTGACGTACTGCGGCGGGGACCCGTCGCGCTCGCGCGCGGTCTTCTCGCCTCCGGTGCCGCCGGATGAATAGCGGGGCGGAGGCAGCGGGCGAGGGCACCCTCCCGGTGGAAGGAGGGAACGAGCTCCGGGACGCGGGGTGCGCCGGGACATGCGGGCTTTTCGCGTGGACGGGTTCCGCCCTCATGGTCGCCGCCTGGTCCTTTCTGCGTCCGGCCTACGTCGAATCTGCGGGTGGCGAGACCCTCGGCTGGGGCCTCCTTGCCTCGGGCGCGATCGTCTTCCTCCTCGACTTCGTCCGGTCGCGGCTCCGTCTGGGCTACTTGCTCGCCGGGACGACGATTCTCGTGGCCGGCGTAGCCGATCACTTCCTCTGCCGTGTGGAAGCGACGTTTCAGCCGGAGGCTCCGATATTCTCGTGGCTCGGGCGTCTCGCGCTCCTCGGGGCGGGCGATCAGGTCGCCGTCGACGGCGGACGGCTATTGCTCCAAAGTTCCGAAGGAGCTTTCACTTTTGCGCCCACCTGGGGCTCGACCGCGGCTCGGCCTCTGATCGAGTTCTGGCTCGTGGGCGCGCTCGTCCTCCGGGCGTGCGGCCCGGGCAGGCGTCTCGCGGCGCTGTCGTTCCAGATCCTCTCTTCGCTTCTCTTCTTCGCGCTCAGATACGCTGCGTGCGCGGGCCATTACGCGGGCGTCGACGACGTCCTCGCCGAGCGGTCCCACCTCGCGCTGTCCGTCTTCTGGAGCCCCTGGACGATCCTCGTCACCCTCCTCGCTTCCGGAATCGCCGTCGGCGCGCTTCGGCTGCCGCTCGCGCGCCCCTGCGCGACGGCCGCGTCGCCGTTCTTCTCGCCGGCACTCCTCTGCGTCGCGGGCCTCTCGCTGGGCGCCGCGGCGGCCTGGAGCGATCCGGGGACGCCGAAGGCGGGCCGGGTGCTGATCGACGACCGCCTCTCGGGAGAGTGGGAGCCGGCGGGGCGTCTTCTCGACACCGAGCGGTTCGGGGACTTCTCCGCGTACTCGTTCGCCGCCATGACCGAGCACCTCTCCCGGCGATTCGCCGTGTCGGTGAACGGCGAAAAGAAGTACTCGCCGCCGTATCTCGATCGATTCGACGTGCTCGTCCTCAAGACGCCTCACAGGCCTCTCGCGACGGAGGAGATCGTCGCGATTCAGGATTGGGTGGAGCGCGGAGGCGGTCTTTTCGCGATCAGCGACCACACCGATCTCAACGGCATGAGCAGCCATCTCAACGAGATCGTGGATCGCTTCGGCATTCGATTCCGGTTCGATTCCACGAGCCACGCGGCGACGGCGGACTTCGACGAGTGGTCCGCTCCCGCCGTCGCGGAGCACCCGGTCAGCGCCCCGCTCAAGCCGTTCGGGCTCATGACCGGCTGCTCCATCGAGATGTCCGGTGCGGCCCGCCCCGTCCTGACGCTCCGCCGGTCCGCGAGCGCGGCCGGAGACTACGCGGGACGAAGCCACTTCGGCTCGCGGGCCCCGGAACCGGCCCATGCTCACGGGCTCCTTGCCGTCGCCGCCGCGGGCCCGGCGGGCGCCGGCCGGATCCTGGCGTTCGGGGACTCGACCGTCCTCTCGTCGTTCGCCTACTACATGGATTCCCACTCGGAATTCGTTTTGCGTGCGGTCGCCTGGCTCAACCGAAAGCAGTCGCCCGCGACGTGGCTCGGCGGCGCATGGAGTCTCCTCGGCGCTCTTGCGCTCCTCCTTTTTCTCCTGCGTCGACCGGGGGTGACGGAGACACTCGCGGGCGCGGCTCTCCTCGCGGCGAGCGCGCTCGGAAGCGCCTTCCTCGCGTCGGAGGTCGCCGGACGGGCCCTCATCGTGCCTCCCGACGTTCTACGCGCGCCGGCGGTCGGCATCGTCGCGGAGGGCGGCCACGCCTGGCTTCCGCCCGTGCTCGGCTCGCAGCCCGAACTCCCTCCGCACGGCAACTTCATGACGTTCGTCCAGACCCCTCAGCGTCTCGGCCTCGAGACGCGTGTCATCCCGCGCGATCCCGCGCTCCTCGCCACCCTCCGCGTCCTCGTCCTCCTGAATCCGGACGTCGAGGAGGACCGACCCGAGGCGCCGGACGGCTGGATCCCGGCCGTTCACGATTGGGTCCGCTCGGGCGGATGTCTCGTTCTCCTCTCGCGCAGAGGCCACCTGGGCCATGACCACGACCGGTCGGGCCGGTACGTCGACGGGCTCGAATTCGAGCCGCAGGCCTCGCCCGATCCGGACATCGGGCTCTTCTCGGCGTCGCGCGGCGACGGTCGCGTCATCTGGGTCATCGGCTCCGAGTTCCTCGACACGGAGGCGCTGGGGCACTGCATGGAGCACCCGGGAGCGCGGGAGCGCCGGAGGTACGAGGCGGCCTTCGACGTGTTCGGAACGCTTTCCGGCATCGCATTGCCCGTGCGCCGGACATACCTGCCCGACTGACGACGCTCCGATTGACATTCGATCGAGCGCCCGCTTAGCATGGAGAGGCAAGGAGAGATCCATGTGGCAGGCCGATTGTTCAGTCGAAGTGGCGCGCTCCCCCCCGCCGGCATCAGGACACAGCGGGCTCTCCACGGGACTGCTTCTCCCGTCACTCGACGCCAGTCGAGGGGAGAGAGGCCGAGTCCGAGTTCTGCCCGCGGAGAGGTCTGGCGAGGCTTGCTGCGCGCTCCTTTCAACGAAGGAGGGAGATTCAGCGATGAGACGAGTCTTGCTTCTGTTGTGGGTTGCCGCCTTCATCGGCGCAGGGTTCCTCGTCGCGGCGCCCGGCACCGAGTGCAGCGGGGCCATACCCGGCTTGAAAGCCGTCCCTGCGACCGTCGGGGTGTCCTTCTCGACCCCATCGTCGGGCCAGCTCCAGTGGCTGGCCGCGAGCCTTCCGGCCGCGATGCGCTTTCAAATCGGGAACTCCGTGGAGCCGCGGAAGGGACCGTGCTCGACGGATGCGGAAAAAGCCAAGTGCTCCGCGTTCGATGCCAAGAAGTCCCCGACTTGCAGCGCCGTGAACGACAAGGACGGCGGGCTCTGCAGCGCCCACGGTGCCAAGCAGGCCTGCTCGTCGATCAAGGGCAACGCGTGTTCGGCCGCCGGTCTGGGGTCGCAATGCTCCGCCACCAACATGGGTTTCTGCTCGGCGGAGGGAGCCGATTCGGTCTGTTCGGCCGTGAAGGACGGGGACTGCTCGTCCTCCAAAGGCGCCTTCTGCTCGGTCAGGAAGGGAAAGGGAGCGCGTTGCACGACGTTGGGCAAGGGAACGGGGAAGTGTTCCGCGGACGACCTGGAGAGCCGATGCTCGGTCCAGGGCGCGCTCACGGGCGGCAATACGTGCCAGGGTCTCCATTGACGCTCGCAGCTCGGACCTCTCGTGACGAGGCCGAGCGCCGGTGACCCGCCGAAGGGCGCTGACGTCTGAGCAGCGAAAGGTAGATCGGCATACGGAGGGCCGCGATCCGTCGGTCGCTTCACGGCGGCTCGCGGCCCGCCATCCGTCGTCGGCGCCGCGTCCGCCCGACGATCCCCTTCACGAGCGGCACGGAGCGAGCCGCGGCTTGAGCCGCGGTGACCGATGAACCCGAAGGTCGCGTACCGCAGCGCCTCGGTCCTTTTCGTGCTGTCGGGCGCGACGAGCCTCGTCTACCAGGTCATCTGGTTCAAGCGCTTTTCCCACGTCTGGGGCAACTCATCCCTTGCGATGGCGGCCGTGATCGCGTCGTTCCTGCTCGGGCTCGGGCTGGGTGCGGGCGTGGTCGGACCCCTCGCCGATCGGGTCAGGAGGCCGCTCTTCTGGTACGGGTTGTCCGAGATCGGGATCGCTCTCTGGGCCCTCGTCCTCCCGGCGGTGATACGAATCGTCTCCTCGGCCGCGGCGCCCGCCGAGGAGCTCCTTCAGGCTCGCCCGCTCCTTCTCTCCCTCGTCCGATGCTCCATGACCGTCGTCATCCTGGGCCCGGCGTGCTTCCTGATGGGCGGCACGTTGCCGCTCATCGTGCGACAGTTCGCGTGGCTGGCCTCGATCCAGACCCGAGTCGTCGGCTGGTTCTACGCGCTGAACACGCTCGGCGGCGCGCTCGGCTGCTACGTCGCCGGATTTCACCTTCTGTCCTCCGCCGGGCTCCACCGCACGAACCTCTTCGCGGCGGGCGTGAATCTCGCGGTCGGATTGCTGGCCGTGGCCGTGTCGCGGACGGTGCTCGTCGAGGCCCCTTCGCCGGATCAGGGGCAGGATCCCAAGTCCGCGGGAGCGTTGACTCTCGAGACGGTGCCGCCCGTCGTGAGGCTGTGCGCCTTTCTGGCCGGATTCTCGGCGCTCGTCCTGGAAGTCGTCTGGACCCGCCAACTGGCGCTCGTGCTCGGAAGCTCCACCTACGCCTTCACCGCGATGCTGGCGGTCTTTCTCCTCGGCATAGCGGCCGGCAGCCTCATCATCGACGGCGTGCTTCGGAGGATGGGAAGCCCCGTCGGCGTCTTGGCCTCGGTCATCGCCCTCACGGTCGTCGGCACCGCTCTCGGGCAGTATCTCCTCCCGAGCCTCGCCGCGCTCGCCGGCGCCGCGATGGAGGTGAGAGTCTCGCAGGTATGGAACGCGACGTTGTGCCTCTGGACCAGCGCGGCGGTCCAGTTCCTGCCTTCTCTCGGCATGGGGATGCTCTTTCCGCTGGTCGTGCACCTCGCGGGGACGAGCCCCGAGACTGCGGGCCGGCGCGTCGGAAACGTCTACGCGTACAGCACGGCCGGAACGATCGTCGGATCGATCGGCGCTTCGCTCTTGATGATGCCGTCGCTCGGCCTCGCGAACTCGGTCCGGATCGCCCTCTTCGCGTATGCGCTCCTGGCTGTGCTCTTGGGCCAGCCGCGCGGCCGCCGATCCCTCGCGTGGCCGGCGGCGCTCACGGCGCTGGTCTTCGTCGTTTCCGTGCAGCCGTTCTGGTCATTGGACCCCCGGATCCTCAATTCGGGGCTGTACCTCTACGGGTATCGCGGTCCGCAGGCGCTCTCCGACGAGAGCCGGGTCCTTCATTACGGCGAAGGGAGCGCTTGCAACGTGCTCGTCGCCCAGGACGAGCACGGCCACCGGTCGCTCCGAGTCAACGGAAAGGTCGACGCGAGCGACCGGTCGGACATGCGGATGCAGCTCGGCCTCGCGTACATCCCCCGCTTCCTCCACCCCGACGCGCGGAGCGTCCTCGTCATCGGGTACGGGAGCGGGTGCACGTCCGGGGCGAGCCTCCTCTTCCCGGATACGACCGTGACCTGTTGCGAGATCGAGCCGGAGGTCGTCGCTGCGGGCCAGCATTTCAGCCACGTGAATCACGAGCCATGGGCGTCTCCCGGTTTTTCCGTCGTGATCGACGACGGCAGGAGCTTCTTGCAGTCTTCGAAGGAGGAATACGATCTCATCCTGTCCGAGCCCTCCAACCCATGGATCGCCGGAGTATCGAACCTGTTCACGCGGGAGTTTTACGAAGCGGCGCGCCGGAGACTCAGGCCCGGGGGGATGCTCGCCCAGTGGATCCAGGTGTACTCGTTCAGCGTCGAGGACTACGCTCTCGTCGTGCGGACGCTGCTCGGCTCGTTCGAGCATTGTCTCCTCTGCCGCGTGTCGGACGGCGACACGATCCTCCTGGCCTCGGCGGATCCGTTCGGAGTGACGGGCGAATCGCTCGATCGCTCGACGGCTCTGGTGGCCGCCTCCGAACGGATCGAAGCCGATCTCAAGCGGTATTTCGAGGATGCCGACGTGCGATCCATCGTTCTGAGGAGCCTGGTCGCCGACGAAAAGGGTCTGCGCGCGACCGCTCTCGCCGACGGCCGGTCGGCGATCAACACCGATGAGAACATGCGGCTCGAGTTCGATGCGCCGCGAAGCCTCTTCGGCGTTCAGTCGGGGGAGAGGGAGATCATGCGCGGCGTTCTCGGCCTCTACGACGCGGACCTCCTCGCGTCGCGCCTGTCGCTCTGGAGATGCTCGACGGCCCAGCTTCCGGCGCTCCGGGGCCTGGTCGAGCTGATGCTCGGACTCGAGCTCGAGGAGAGGGCGCGCGAGATCGTCCGGATCGGGCTCTCGATCGGGAGCGAAGAGCCGTACTTCCTCGCGCAGGATCTGAGGCTGTCCAGAGCGGTGGCGGGCGACGACCTGAAGGACGCCGTAAGGAAGGTCGTGACGGGCTCGAGGACCGAGGCGGCGAGACTCGGAGTGGCGCTGTGGAAGGAGAAAGACTACCGGCGCGCCATCGAGGTCTTCACCGTGCTCTCGGAGGCTTTCCCAGACTCCGCGACGCTTTGGGCGAACCTGGCCGTCAATCATCGCGATCTCGGCGACGAAGAGGGCGCCCTGGAGGCGCTGCGGAAAGCGCTCGAGCTCGACCCGTTCAACGCGTTCGTGGAGGAGTCGCGAAAGAGCATCGATCCGGCGTCGCGGGAGGAGTGAGCGATGCGGGGTCCAAAGCTCCCGGCCCCGCCCTCGGAGTCAGCCGAGCGGGAGCGACGTCGTCTCCTTCAGCGTTTCGAGCGCGACGAGCGTCTTGACCGGGGCGCCGCCCGCGGCGGCCGAGACCGGTCCGCGCACGAGGCGGCCGAGCGTCTCGGCGTCGCGCGCGCGCACCTTGAGGAGGAAGCCGTCCTCGCCGGCGACGTGGTGCACCTCGAGCGCCTCGGGGAGCGCCGCGAGCCTCTCTCCGACGCCCGCGCCCTCGCCGGCGCGCACGAGCACGTAGGCGACGAGGCCGAGCCCGAGGTGACGCGGCGAGAGCCGCGCGGCGTAGCCCTCGATGACGCCCTTCTCCTCGAGCTTCCGGATCCGCTCGAGGATCGCGGACGGCGCCATTCCGAGGCGGCGCGCGATCTCGGCGTTCGCGGTGCGCGAGTGGTCCTGCAAGATGGAGGCGATGCGGCGGTCGACGTCGTCGAGGGTCGGCCGCGGGCGGGCCGGGCTCACGGTGTCGCCCGAGATCGCGGCGAGAGTCCGTTCTTTCATGTTCTTACCGGGTCGGCGTGCCTCGGCGGCGATTCTCGTCTCTCCTACGAATTGTAGGTGATAGAGTCTCGAACCTCAACTTCTCCTCGTCTCGCGGAGAAGTGGGAGCCCTTCCTCGGCCTCGGACGACACCCGTCGAGCGTCGCGATGAGGCGCGACGTCCGAGTGAGGGTGCGGCTGGCCGGCGTCAGGGTGTTTCGGGAAAAGGCCGGAATCCCGGCGACCGCGACGAAGGAGGCGCGCATCCGTGATCTCGAGGCTTCAGACGGCCGTCCTGGCGGCGGTCCTCTCCGCGCTCGCTCTGGCGACCGCGCCCGAGGGGGACCGTCCCGCCCTCGACCCGCGCTACTCGGAGCTCGACTTCTGGCTCGGCGAGTGGGACGTCTTCGACGAGGCCGGCCGCAAGGTCGGGTCGAACGTGGTGAGAAAGGTGCTGAAGGGGCGCCTCGTCGTCGAGGAATGGACCGACGCCTTCGGCCGCGAGGGCCGGGGCTCGCACTTCTACGACCCGGCTCGGAAGAAATGGAGGCTCCTCTGGATCGAGGAGGGAGGCGGCATCAAGGAAAAGGAGGGCGGCCCCGCCCCCGGCGCCGACATGCGCGTCGAGGGCGAGGTGACCCGCCGCGACGGGACGACGGCGCTCGACCGGACGACCCTCACGAAGCTCCCGGACGGGCGCGTTCGGCAGTCGATCGAGTGGTCCGCGGACGGCGGGAAGACGTGGACCCAGTCGTTCCTGGCGACCTACGTCCGGCGCCCGTGAGCGGCGCGCGCCGGCTCATTCGTGCCGGAGCGCCTCGATCGGGTCGAGCCGCGCGGCCTTGATCGCGGGCCACATCCCGAAGACGAGACCGACGCTGACCGAGCCGGCGAATCCGGCGACGCGCGCCCAGTTCGGGGTCGCCGCGGGGATCATGGGGAGGAACTGCTCGATCGCGCCGACCATGAGCTCGGAGAAGAGGATGCCCGCGAACCCGCCGATGCCGGTCAACATCACGGCCTCGGTCAGGAACTGCCACTGGATGTCGCGGCGGCGCGCGCCGATCGCCTTGCGGATTCCGATCTCGCGCGTCCGCTCCTTGACCGAGACGAGCATGATGTTCATGACGCCGACGCCGCCGACCATGAACGCGACCGTCGAGAGGAGGAACATGACGGCAAGGGTCGCGAAGACGATCTGGTCGAACGACTCGATGATCGAGTCGGCCGTGCCGAGCTCGAAGTCGTTGTCTTCGTTCCACCGGACCCCCCGGCGGCGCCGCAGGAGCTCGCCGATCTCCTCCATGGCGTCTCGAAGCCCGCCCGTCTTCGCCTGCACGGCGATGAAATGGTCGTCCTCGTAGGGAAAGATCTTCCGGAAGAGGTTGTAGGGGACGTAGACGTTGTCGTCCTCCTTGTTCTGTCCGCCGAACGGGCCCTCCTTGTGCTGCTCGAGGACGCCCACGACGCGGAGCTTCCGCCCCGCGCAGAGGATCGACTTCTCGACGGCGCTCATCCTCGGGAAGAGGGCGTCGAACACGTTCGAGCCGATGACGCAGACAGGGACTGCGCTGTCGTTCTCGCTGTGGGTGAAGAAGCGGCCCTCGGCCATCTTCGAGTTGCCGACGACGAGCGACTGCGGGAAGACCCCGCGGAACTGCGGGCTCGACATCTCCTCCCCCCGGTAGCGCGCGGTCACGATCGAGAAGCGCGGCTGGAGGCCGGGACTCACCTCGGCGACGGACGGGCACAATTCCTTGATCGCCCACGCGTCTTCGAGCGTGAGCTTCTTCCGCCTCCTTAGCTCCGCCGAGGGGTGCGGCGTCTGCACGAACGGCATCCGGTAGATGTAGATGTTGTTGGTCCCGAACTCCTCCACCTGGTCGACGACGCTTTGCCGGAATCCGTTCAGGACGGAGGCGACCCCGACGATGATGACGACGCCGATGAAGACGCCGAGGATCGTGAGAAAGGAGCGGAAGCGTCGGTCGGACAGCGTCCTGTAGGCGAGGATCGCGTTTTCGCGGACGGCGATGAGCCGCCGGCGGAGCGTCGGCCGTCCGAAGAACTCGCGGGCCATCGCGCCTAGCCCTCCGCCCGGAGCGCTTCGATCGGGTCGAGCCTCGACGCCTTCGCGGCGGGATGGAGACCGAAGAAGACGCCGATCGCGCCGCAGACGAGGAAAGCGACGACGGGCGCCCAGAGCGGAAACGCCGCCGGCAGCGGCGTGTAAGTGCGAAGGAGCCACGACACGAAGAACGCGCCGGAGATCCCGATGACGCCGCCCGCGAGCGAGAGGACGATCGACTCGATCAGGAACTGGAGGCGGATGTCGCGCGGCCGCGCGCCGACGGCCTTCCGGATGCCGATCTCGCGTGTGCGCTCGATGACCGAGACCAGCATGATGTTCATGATCACGATCCCGCCGACGACGAGCGAGATCCCGACCACGAAGATGGCGACCCGGAAGATGATCCGGGTCAGGTTCTCCCAGAGGCTCGTGAGCCCCTGGGACGACGTCATGCCGAAGTCGTCGTCCTCCCTGTATCCCAGCTTGTGGCGGACCCGGACGATCATCCGGGCCTCGTCCATCGCTTCGTCCATGGCGAGCGGATCGGCCGCCTTCACGCTGATGTTGACCGACCGGCGCATGCCGTAGAGCTTCTGGTGGATGGGCAGCGGGATCTTGATGAAATTGTCCCGCGAGAATCCGAGCACGGACCCGCGCTTCTTCGCCTGTCCCACGACGGTGAAGTTCCTGTTGCCGATCCGGAGCCTCTTCCCGACGGGGTCGACGCCGGGGAAAAGCTTGTCGGCGATCTCGAATCCGATGAACGCCACGGGAGAGGCGCTGTCGATCTCGCTCGGCGCCAGGACGCGGCCGGTCTCGACCTCGTACGGCTCGATCTCGAGGATCTCCTTCGAGACGCCGCCGATGTCAGTGCCCTTCACGATCTCGCCGCGGTACTTCACGTCCTCGGTCGCGTGCACCTCCGCCCCGACTTTCTCCGCCAGGACCATCCGCGCCCGCAGCGCGGCCGCGTCGTCGGTCGTGAGCTTCTTGTTGCGCCGGAGAGCGCGCATGAACTCCTCCCGGCTCGTGATGATGCCGAACCGGTCGAGCACGAACACGCCGGGCCCCAGGTTCGCGAGCTTCTCCGCGACGAAGAGGTTGAGCCCGTTGATCACGCTGACGACGGAGATGATCGCTCCGATCCCGATGATGATGCCGAGGAGCGTCAGGAACGACCGGAGCGGGTTCGCGACCAGCGAAGTGAGCGCGATCTTCAGGGCCTCGACGAGGCTCACGGCGGCGACTCCACGCGGGCCGGCGTGCGCGACGCGACGTCGCTCTCGACCTTTCCGTCCCTGAGGCTCACGATTCGATCGGCGTGCGCGGCGATCTCCTTCTCGTGGGTGATGAGGACGATCGTGTTGCCGAGCTCGTGAAGGCCGTCGAACACGTTCATGATCTCGGCGCTGACGTGCGTGTCGAGGTTTCCGGTCGGCTCGTCGGCGAGGAGGATCGAGGGCCGCGTCACGAGCGCGCGCGCGATCGCGACCCGCTGGCGCTGCCCGCCCGAGAGCTCGTTCGGCCGGTGCGACATGCGCGGTCCGAGGTCGACCGCCTCGAGAGCTTCCTTCGCTCGCTCGCGGCGCTCGGCGCCCGAGAGGCCGCTGTAGACGAGCGGCAGCTCCACGTTCTGGAGCGCGGTCGACCGGGCGAGGAGGTTGAAGGTCTGGAAGACGAAGCCGATCTCGCGATTCCGGATGTGCGCGAGCTGGTCGTCGTCGAGCTCGCTCACCGCGCGGCCGTTGAGGACGTAGCGGCCGCGGCTCGGGGTGTCGAGGCAGCCGATCAGGTTCATGAGCGTCGATTTTCCGGAGCCGGAAGGTCCGATGATCGCGACGTACTCGTTGCGCCGGATCGTGAGCGAGACCCCCTGAAGGGCGTGCACCGTGACCTCGGACCCCATCTCGTACGTCTTCCAGAGGTCCTCGATGAGGATGAGCGGCTCGGCTCTCGTGTTCTCGATCGTCATGGCGGACGGGGGCGCGGCCACCGGTCAGCGCGACTGAGCGTTCCGCCCGGTGGCGCTCCGGAACCGGCGGGAGTTGTCGATCTTCAGGTGGTCGCCCACCTCGAGCGTCCGGATCGCCTGGTACGGCCCGGCGATCACCTCGGCGCCCTCCTCGATCCCCTCCAGCACCTCGATGTCGCTCTCGCCGAGGATGCCGGTCCGCACCTTCCGGAACTCGGCGCGATCGCCCGGGCCGCGCACGAAGACTCCGGTCGTCTCTTTCTTCTTCCGCCGCTGCGTGCTCGCGGCCTGGAGCGTGCCCGACTTCTCCGCGGCCTTCTCCCGGTCGACGTCGGCGGGCGTCGGGATCACGACCTCGCCCGAGTCCAGGAGGTCGAAGTCGCGGACGGTGAGCGCCTGAACCGGAACGACGAGCGCGTCCGAGCGGACGTCGGTCGTGATGTCGGCGCTGCACGAAAGCCCGGGCCGGAGCTCCTTGACCGGCGCGACGAGCCGGAGGACCACCTCGAAGTCCTTCACGTCGGCCGACTGCGACGCGGCCCCGCTCGTCGCGACGATCGGGCTGTTCGCGATCTCGGCCACGACGGCCTCGAGCTTCCGGTCAGGGATCGCGTCGACCTCGACCTCTGACTCGTCGCCGAGGGCGACGTTCACGACGTCGGTCTCGTCGACGTTGATGCGCGCCTCGATCACCGACATGTCGGCGATCGTCATGAGGGTCGCCTGGGGGTTCGAGAGGATGCCCGGGACGGCGCGCTCGCCGACCTCGACGTTGAGCTTCGTGATGAGGCCCGTGAGCGGCGAGTAGATCGTCGTCTTCTTGAGCGCGTCCTCCGCGCTCTCGAGGTTCGCGCGGGCGGCGTCGACGCGCTTGCCGGCCGCCTCCTCGAGCGCCTTCCACTGGTCTATGGCGATCCGGTTGGCGTTGAGAGCGGCGTCGTACTGCGCGACGCGCGCCGCGGCCGCCTCGAGCGCCGCCTCCGCGACGTCGATCGAGGTCTGGGCGATGTCGAGGTCTTCCGCCGAGATGAGCTTCCGCTCGAAGAGCGCCTTCTTGCGGGAGATGTTGTCGATCGACCGGCGGTGGTTGGCCTCGGCCTGGACCCTTTCCAGCTCGGCCGTCTTGAGGAGGAACTCGTCGCGGGCGAGGTTCGCGTTCGCCATCGCGATCTGAACGGCCTGCCCCCGCTCCTCGGCGATCGCGGCCTCGAGCGCGGCGCGCGCCGCCGCGGTCATGGCGGCGGTCGCGACGGGATCGATCTTGAGGAGGATCTGGTCCTTCTCGACCGCGTCGCCCTCCTTCACGGGGAGCTCGATGATGACGCCGGCGATCTCGGTCTGGATGTCGACCGACTCCTTGGGCTGGATCTCGCCCGAGGCCGAAACGATCGAGCGCAGCTCGGCTACGCGCTCGGCGATCGCGGTGTGGACCGTGGTCGTCTCCGGCCGCCGGGAGCCGATCACCCCGGCGACGACGGCCAGGAGAAGGACCAGGGCAAGGACCGACAGGACACGCTTCGTTTTTCGGGACATGGGGAGTGCCGGGAGGATCGTGACGGACCGTTTCGGCCGGCACGAATACGGCCTCGGGCGCGTGATGTTCCGGATTCGCCCGGGCGGCCCACACTATACATCGCGCGCGCGCGCGACGGCCGCCCTCCGGCCGGAGGAGCGCCCTTTCGGGCGCCGCGCCCGCCGCGAGGGGCCGAACACGATCGCGAACACCTCGTCGATGGTCGAGACGAAGTGGAACTCGACCGTCTTCCGGAGCGACTGCTCGACCTCCTCGAGGTCGTTCCTGTTCTTCTCGGGGAGAATCACGCTCCGGATGCCCGCGCGCCGGGCCGCGAGGACTTTCTCCTTGATGCCCCCGACCGGGAGCACTTTTCCGCGGAGGGTGATCTCGCCGGTCATCGCCACGAAGGGCTTCACGGGCTTGCCCGTGAGGAGGCTCACGAGCGCGACCGTCATCGTGATCCCCGCCGAGGGCCCGTCCTTCGGGACGGCCCCGGCCGGCACGTGCAGGTGGATGTCGGACTTCGCGAAGAGGTCGGGCTCGATTCCGAGCTTCGCCGCGCGCGTGCGGACGCAAGAGAGCGCGGCCTGGGCGGACTCGCGCATGACGTCGCCGAGCTGGCCGGTCACCAGGAACGACTTGGCGCCCCTCATCCGGGTCGCCTCGACGAAGAGCACCTCGCCTCCGTGGGGGGTCCAGGCGAGGCCGGTCGCGACGCCGGGCTCGCTCGTGCGCTCGGCGACCTCGCTGAAGAACTTCTCCGAGCCGAGATGGTCGCGCACGGCCTTCGCGTCGATCGTCTTCTTCGCCGGCTTCTTCGGGCGCCTGTCGTGCGTGGCGACCTCGCGCGCGATCTTGCGCAGAACGTTCGCGATCTCACGCTCGAGGTTCCGGACGCCGTTCTCACGCGTGTAGTCGCGGATGATCGCCGACAGCGCGCTCTTCTCGAACTTGACCGACCCGGGGGCGAGCCCGTGCTCGCTCGTCTGCTTCGGCAGGAGGTGCCGCCGGGCGATCCCGATCTTCTCCTCCTCGGTGTAGCCGGGGAGCCGCAGGATCTCGAGGCGGTCGCGGAGAGCCGGCGGGATCGTGTCGAGCATGTTCGCCGTCGCGATGAAGAGGACGGGCGAAAGGTCGAACGCGACCTCAAGGTAGTGGTCCGAGAACGTCGAGTTCTGCTCGGGATCGAGCACCTCGAGGAGCGCCGAGCTCGGGTCCCCGCGGAAATCGGCTCCGAGCTTGTCCACCTCGTCCAGCATGAAGACGGGGTTCTTCGCGCCGGCCTTCTTCAGGCTCTGGATGATCCGGCCCGGCAGGGCGCCGACGTAGGTGCGCCGGTGGCCGCGGATCTCCGCCTCGTCGCGCACGCCGCCGAGGGAGATGCGGACGAACTTCCGGCCCATCGCCCGCGCGATCGAGCGGCCGAGGCTCGTCTTGCCGACGCCGGGCGGGCCGACGAAGCAGAGGATCGGACCCTTCATGTCCTTCCGGAGCTTCAGGACCGCGAGGTATTCGAGGATCCGGTCCTTCACCTTCGCGAGGTCGAAGTGGTCCTCGTCGAGGATCTTCCGCGCGGCCTCGATGTCGAGGTTGTCGGTCGTCGTGACCGACCACGGGAGCGAGGCCAGCCACTCGAGGTAGGTGCGGCTGACGCTGTACTCGGCGGCTCCCGGGTTCATCGACTCGAGGCGCTTCAGCTCGTCGCGAGCAACCTTGTCGGCGTCGGGCGGCATCTTCGCCGCGTCGATCTTCTCCTTCAGCTCCTTGACGAGCGCCGCCTGCTCGTCTCCCTCGCCCAGCTCGTCCCGGATGGCCTTGAGCTGCTCCCGGAGGAACATCTCGCGGCCCTTCTTGTCGATCTCCTTCTTCGCCTCCTCCTGGATCTTCGAGCCGATCTCGAGGACGCGCAGCTCGCGGTTCAGGATCTTCGTCAGCTTCTTCAGGCGCTCCTCGACGACGAACGTCTCGAGGATGTCCTGCTTCTCGTCGGTCCCGATCTGGAGGTTCCCCGCGACGAAATCAGCGAGCTTCCCCGGATCCTCCATCGAACTGACCATGTTCGGCAGCTCGTCGGGGAGGTTCGCCATCATCGAGAGGACCTTGATGAAGAGGTCGCCGACCGTGCGCTTCAGCGCCTCGGCGGTCTGCGCGTCCTTCACCACGTCGGAGATGGTCTCGATCCGCGCGACGAAGTACGGCTCGGCGCGGAGCACCTCGACGATGCGGAACCGCTGGATGCCCTGGGCGAGGATGCGGGCCGTGCCGTCGCGGAGCTTGAACATCTTCGCGATCGAGGTCGCGGTGCCGACGCGGCGGATGTCCGCCTCGGTCGGCTCCTCGACGTCGGCCCTGACCTGCGTCACCGCGCCGATGATCTTCCCGGCGACCACCTGCTCGTCGATGAGCTTCAGCGACCGCTTGCGTCCGACGGTGAGCGGCATGGCCGTCACCGGGAAGAGGACGGCTTCCTTGAGCGGCAGGATCGCGAGCTCCTGCGGGATCGAGAGCGTCTCTCCCCCGTTCGTCGCGGGCTCGGCGCCGGGCGCGGCGTCCTGCGGGGCGGGCCGCTCCGCGTCCGGGCGGGGCGCGGCGTCCTCGGGCTTCCCGTTCGGCTCGCGGGAGTCGGGCATCACTCTCTCGCGCTCTGCTCGGGCTTCGCGCCGAATCGGATCTGGATCGGGATCGCGCGGCTTTCGGGCGCGGCGGACCTCTTGGGCAGCCGGACGCACAAGAAGCCGGACTCGTAAGCGGCGGTGACGCTCTTCTGGTCGACGGCACTCGGCAATCGAACGAGCGAAAGAAACGGTCCGAAGTGGATTTCCTTCCGGTGGTAGCCGCGGATCTCCCCGGCTCCCGGCGCGTCGCCGGGACACTTCCGCTCGCCGCGGACGACGAGGCAGTCGCCCTTCAGGGTCACCTCGACGTCGCGAGGGTCGACGCCCGGGATCTCGACGCGCACTCCGATCTCCTCCGCCGTCTCGTAGATGTCGGTCGGAGGGGCGAACGCGCCGCCGGGCGCCGAGACGAAGGGCGGTCGCCCCAGGAAGAAGTCGTCCACGAGACGCTCCAGGTCCTCGCTCATCCTCTGGAACGCCTTGTGCAGGTCGGCCATGGCTCTCGTCTCCGTCGCCAAATCGGAGTTCGATTGTATCCACGGAGCCGCCGAGCTAGAAGGCGTCCGATGGGCGCGCGAGAGCGTGACGCCTGGGACGAGGGCGCGGCGGAGATCGTCGCCGGAGGGGAATCGTACGCGGTCGTCCGCGTCCTAAAGAGCGACGCCTTCGCGCTCACGCGGCTCGTTCGGCGGGGAGGCACGCTCGCCGTGCACAAGCTCTCGCGGGTGAAGAGGATCGCGGGCGTGATCCCGATGGGCTTTCTCGCGAGGCTCCTCCTCCGCCGGGAGGCGCGCATCCACCGGCTCCTCGAGGGAATCCCCGGGATCCCGCGGATCCTCTGCCGCGACGGCGACCAGTCGTTCCTCCACGAGTGGATCCCCGGAGACACGCTCAACGTCCACCCCGGGCGCGTCGGCGACGACTTCTTCCCGCGCCTCCTCGCGATCGTCCGCGCGGTCCACGCGCGGGGCGTCGCCTACGTCGACCTCGCGAAGGACGAGAACATCGTAGTCGAGGAGAAGACGGGGCGACCGCACCTCATCGACTTCCAGGTGAGCCTCGACTTCGGAGGGAGCGCCGGCCCGCGCCGGTGGGCGGGGCTCTTGCTCCAGCGCGAGGATCTCTTCCACCTGGAGAAGCACGTCCGCCGCTACCGGCCCGACCTCGCCGGCCGCATCACGACCGGCGCGCGGCGAAAGTCGGTCCTGAACCGGCTGCACGGGACGTTCGTGAAGAGGCCCTACAACATTCTCATGAGGCGGGTGCTGGGTCTCGACCGCGGCCGTCCCCGTCGGCCGCACGAGAGCGAGGGAGGAGTGGTCGGGGAGGGAGGGGCCGGCTCCGGGCCGGGCCGCCTCCCGCCCTGATCGACGTCACGCGAGCCGGCTCGCTAGAGATCGTGCGGGCGGACCGTCGAGCGCTTGTTCGACTTCGCGCGCGCGCAGGCTCCGCCGACCGCCGCGTTGACGTGCTCGGTGAGAGCCGAGAGGAAGTCGCCCGATGTCATGCAACCGTTCGCCTTGATCAGCGCCTTGACCTTGCTGCCGACGACGAGCGCCTCCATCGGCTTCTTGCCGCCGCCCTTTTTCGCTGCCTTCGCCATGGACATGGACCCCTTTCTGGTGTCGTTGGGACACGGAACGAAAGGCGCGATTTCTAGCAGACGGCAGTGAAGGCGTCAATCGGGAATCGCACGAGAATCGGCCGTTGGCGCGCATAAATCGCGTTCCTCGCCAATGGGCGGGAGCGCGGACCGCGGGTCGTGGCGCAGCCTTGCGACGAGCGTTATCATGGCCTGCCATCGTGAACGCACTCTCAGTCGCGGAAAAAACGAAGCTCGAGCAGGAGAACCGATCTCTTCTCCTCGACGACATCCGGAACGAGCGGCTTGTCTGGAAGAGCCGTCCGGTGATGGTCGAGATCGCGACCAACAATTACTGCAACTTGCGCTGCGTCATGTGCCCGCAGGGGTACGACGAGCTCATGAAGTACGAGCGCATGGACAAGGACGTGTTCCGCCGCGTCTGCGAGGAGGTCTTCCCGTACGCGGGGGTCGTGACCCCGTCCGCGGGGAGCGAGCCGCTCATCGGCGACTTCGACCTCGTCGTCGACCTCTGCCGCAAGTACCGCGTCGAGATCAACCTCATCACCAACGCGACGCTCCTCACGCCGGCGAAGTTCGGCAAGTTCGCCGACTGCGTCAGCCGCGTCCAGATCTCGTTCGATTCGCCCGACAGGGAGACGTTCGAGCGCATCCGCAAGGAGGCGGACTTCGACCAGATCGTCCGAAACATCCGGGCGGTGTGCGCGATGCCCGAGCGCTCGGACATCGAGATGATGATGAACTTCGTGCTGATGAAGGACAACGTCGAGGACCTCCCGCGCATGGTGGCGTTCGCGGCCGACCTCGGCATGGACTCCCTCGCGGTCCTGAAGCTCATCCATCAGGTGCCGAACGCCGAGCGGTGGGACCCCCGGCCCGCGTACGACGACGAGGAGATCGACGTCTACGTCAACGAGGCGATCGCCGCCGCGCAGATGAACAGGATCAACCTTCACGTCCACGTCGAGCCGCCGCGGTTCCATTTCTTCAACCCGAAGAAGTTCCGCGTTCAGCACACGACGGACCTCATTGGGTTCATGCAGCGGACCCGGCCCGAATTCTGCTTCAACGCGGCGAGCTACCTCAAAGTCTCGCCGAACGGCGACGTCTATCCGTGCTGCATCACACCTCCCGACCTCGTGATGGGAAACGTGAACAAGCAGTCCGTCGAGGAGATCTGGAACGGCGAGATGTACCAGCAGCTCCGGCGCGAGATGTTCTCGGGCGAGTGGCGCGAGAGCTGCGCGACCTGCCCGTATCTCGCGCTCGTCAAGCGCGCGCCGGCCGAAGCGGTCGTCTAGCGTTGTGAGCCGAGAGCCCTCCGTTCCCCGGTCGCGGGAGGCGCGCGCTTCCTCGCCGGCGCCGCGCGGGCGGGGATACTTCGACATCGTCGAGCCGGACGGGCCGGGGCTCGTCGTCGCGGGATGGCTCTTCCCGATCGAGGGCCGCGTCGAGCGTTACCGCGTCTCCGTCGAGGGCGCGCCCGCCGTCCATTCGGCCCGCTACCGCCGCGACGACGTCGTCGATTCCTACGGACGTTTTTTCCCGTGCGACGACGCCGGATTCTCCGCTCGCGTTCCGATCGCCGGATCCGACCTCCTCGACTGGCGCACGATCGTCGTCGCGGGCGAAGGGCGGGAGGGCGACGTCGCCGTGCAGTCGATCCGGTTCAAGACGGGATACGCGAGCGGGCTTCCCCTTCCGCCGCGCGGCCTTCGCGTGCGCGTCGTCGGCTACGACGACGAGCGGTCCTACTGGCTTCAGGCCCTGAAGACGTTCGGCGAGTTCGCCGGGGCCCTCGACCGGCACTCGGCGCTTGGGCCGCGCGCCCGCCTTCTCGACTGGGGGTGCGGGTGCGGGCGCGTGATCGGCCTCATGCGCCGGCATCTCGAGGGCGTCGTCTTCGCGGGCTGCGACATCGACGCGGAGGCCGTCGAATGGTGCCGCCGGAACCTCCCGGATCACGACTTCGCGGTCCTCTCTCCCCTGCCGCCGTCGCCGTTCGAGCCGGACTCGTTCGACGCGGTGACGGGGAACTCCGTCCTCACGCACCTCGAGCGCTCGGTCCAGGCCGCGTGGCTGCGTGAGATCCGGCGCATCCTGAAGCCCGGCGGACTCTTGTTCGCCTCGGTGAACGGCCCCTTCGCCGCCCGGTTCGCGTCCGCCCCCGAGGTGGAGGCGCTGCGGCGGGACGGGATCGCCGACGCGGCGCCGGACGCCGCGCTCGACGGCATCGCGCCGGCGGGCTACTACAGGAGCGTCTACCTGACGCGGGAGTACGTCACGCGCGAGTTCTCCCGGATCCTCGAGGTCGTCGAGTACCGGGAGCAGGCGATGAGCAACTTCCAGGACCTCGTCGTCCTGAGGAAGCCGTGACTCCCTTTTCCCGGCCGGGAGGCGTGCCGTGACCCCCGCACCGTCCGCCGCCGCGTCGAGGAGGACGAGGAGCGAGAACCTCGAGCGCGTCCGCGCGGCGCTCGGCTCGCGCGACCCGGCGCGGATCGACGCCGAGCCGCTCGAGCTCTTCCTCGAGATCACGACCCACTGCGACCTCCGATGTCCGCGGTGCCCCCGCGAGACCGACGAGGAGATCCTCTCGGGACGGACGGTCGCGCACCTCGACGCCGGGCGTCTCGACCGCCTCGAAGGGGCGATGCTCGCCGCGTTCGCCCTCCACGCGTGCGGCCTCGGCGAGCCCGTGCTCCACCGCGGCCTCCCCGAGATCGCCCGAAAGGCGCGCGAGGCCGGGCACGCGCTCGCGATCCGCACGAACGGCGTCCGGCTCGGCCCCGAGCGCGCCGCGGCGCTCGCCGACGCGGGCGTGGGCGAGATCCACGTGTCGATCGACGGCGGAACGCCCGCGTCCTTCGCGCGCGATCGTGCGCCGGCGGACCCGGAGCGCGTGCACTCGAACCTCGCCGCGCTGGTCGCGCTCGGGCGAGTTCCCGTCGTCGTCCACACGGTCGTCTCCGAAGAGACCCTTTCCGAGCTGCCCTCGCTCGTCGACGCGCTCTCGCTCGCCGACGTGAAGCGCCTCACGGCCGCCCCGCGCGTGGGCGGACGCGCGCCGAGCCTCGACTTCGCCGCCGCCCGCGTGCGCGCGCGAGAGCGGGGGATCGAATTCAGCGTCCTCGAGGAGCCCCGCGAGGGCCCGGGCGCGCGGGAGCCGGCGGGGCCGGGCCTCCTCGGCGATCTGCCGGCGACGAGCCGCGTTGACGCGCCTCCCGCGGGCGGCGCCGTCCTGCGCGCCCTCTGCGCGCGCCCGTTCGGCGCGGCGTACGTCTCGGCGGGGGGCCGCGTGGGGCCGTGCGAGAACGGGCTCCACGCGCTGGGGTCTCTCGCCGCGGGGACGGTCAAGGACGCCTTCGCGGGGCGGGCGTTCGAGGCCCTTCGGCGGAAGATGCTGGACGGCGTCGTCCCGCCGGAGTGCCGCGCGTGCGTGCGCCTCGGCCGGAGGGCGACTTCGGCCCCGGGCATCGCGTTCGAGCCGATCGAGCCGCGCCTCTTCGAGCTCTCGGCCGCGGGAGAGCCGCGGGTCCGCCGCGCGGCCGAGCTGTCGATCGAGGTCTCGCCGATCCTGCGGAAGAAGGGGTCTCGCGCCGTTCCGGTCGACGCGTACGTCCGCCTCCGCGCGGACCGCGCGCGGCGCGTCCGCGTGGCCCTCGAGTGGCGCGCGGGCGGCGAGCGCGAATGGCTCTCGCCGCCGCGCCTCGAGGAAATCCCCGCCTACTTCGGACACGACGTCCACATCGACGCCGAGGTGCCGGCCGCGCTCGACGGCCGCGGCGGGGGGCTGTTCCTCCGCTTCCTCGTGGAGGACGCGGCGACCGGCGGGGTCCTCGTCGACGAGACGCATCCGGTGCGGACGCGCGAGGGGACTCCGCCCGCGCGTCCCCGCTCTTGACGGCCGAGCCCGTCTCGCGCACCGTGGGGCGACCGAGCGAAGGAGCCCCGCCCATGACGCCCACTCATCGCGAGCGCCTCCCCTCCCGCCGCGAGTTCCTCGCGGCCGCCGCGGCCGCGGCCGCTCTGCCGTCCCTTCTCGCGCGCCGCGCGCTCGCCCGGCCCGCCCCGAGCGGGCGGCTCAACCTCGGCTGCATCGGCGTCGGCGGCATGGGGACGGCGAACATGAACGCCTTTCTCGGCATTCCCGAGGTCCAGGTCGTTGCCGTGTGCGACGTGGACGCGGGGCACCGGAGGGCGGCGAAGGCCCGCGTCGAGTCTCACTACGCCGCGGCGGAGCGCTCTGGGACGTTTCGCGGCTGCGACGAGCACCGCGACTTCCGCGAGGTCGTCGCGCGCGAGGACATCGACATCGTGATGATCGCGACCCCCGACCACTGGCACGCGATCCCGACGATCGCCGCCGTGCGCGCCGGGAAGGACGTCTACTGCGAGAAGCCGCTCTCGCTCACGATCGCGGAGGGCCGCGCGATGTCCGACGCCGTTCGCCGGCACTCGCGCGTCTTCCAGACCGGGAGCCAGCAGCGCTCCTCGGGCGATTTCCGCTTCGCGTGCGAGCTCGTCCGGAACGGGCGCATCGGGCGGCTCGAGCGGATCCTCGTCGGGCTCCCCACGGGACCGAAGACGAAGGGGCTCGCCGACCCGAGACCGGTGCCCGAGCGCCTCGACTTCGACATGTGGCTCGGGCCGGCGCCCGAGACGCCGTACGACCCGAACCGCGTGCACGGCAACTTTCGCTGGGTGTTCGACTACTCGGGCGGCGAGGTGACCGACTGGGGCGCGCACCACCTCGACATCGCGCAGTGGGGCCACGGGAGCGAGCGCTCCGGGCCCGTCGAGTTCGAGGGCGAGGGCGCCTTCCCCCGCGAGGGGCCCTGGGACACGGCGACCGAGTACCGCTTCACCGCGACCTACGCGGACGGCGTCGTCCTCGACTGCACGAACGCGCGGGAGAACGGCGTCCGCTTCGAGGGGACGGGCGGGTGGGTGTTCGTCAGCCGGAGCCGGATCGACGCGGAGCCGAAGCGTCTCCTGAAGGAGGAGTTCTGCCCGAACGAATTCCGCCTCCCGGCGAGCCCCGGGCATCACGCGGACTTCCTCGACGCCGTGCGCGCGCGCCGCGACCCGGTCGCGCCGATCGAGGAGGCGCACCGCTCGATCACGATCGCGCACCTCGCGAACATCGCGATGCGCCTGGGGCGGAAGGTGCGGTGGGACCCGGATCGCGAGCGGGTCGCCGGCGACGCCGGCGCCGCGCGCATGACGTCGCGCGCGATGCGCGGCGAGTGGAGGCTCTAGTCCCGTGAACGCGACCTGCATCCTCTCCGTCGTCGTCTTCGCGGCGGGCGCCTGTCCGTCGTCGGCCTCCGACTCGCTCGAGGCTCTCCTCCGCGACGCCGACGCGGCGTGCGCCCTCGCCGCGCGCGTCGAGTTCGGCGCGCCGCGGGAGCCGCTCTCGGCGCTCTCCGACCTCGTGCGCGCCGCGCTCGACGAGCCCGAGGCCCGCCGCGAGGTCTCACGCCGGCTCGCGGACCTCGCCCTCTCGCCGGAGGCGACGCTCGAGGCCAGGGCGTTCGCGTGCCGCGAGCTCGCGATCGCCGGCGGGGCCGAGGAGGCGAAGCGTCTCGCCGCGCTCCTCGGCGACGAGGCGCTCGGCGACTTCGCGCGCCTCGCTCTCGAGGCGATCCCCGACCGCGAGGCGGAGTCCGCCCTCCGCGCGGGACTCGGCCGGCTCGAGGGACGGGCGCTCGTCGGCGTCGTGAACTCCCTGGGCGAGAAGCGCGATCCGGCGTCGATCGACGCGCTCCTGCCGCTCGCCGCGAGCGCCGACCGCGACCTCGCGGCCGCCGCCGCGGCCGCGCTCGCGAAGATCGACGGCCGTGCTGCGGCGGTCGCGCTCGGGCCGCTCCTCGACGCGTCGAAGGGCTCCTCGGGCCCGATCGACGCCGCGCTCGCCGCCGCCGAGGCGCTCGCCCTCGCGAACCGGCGGCCCGACTCGGCCTCTCTCGCCGAAAAGCTCCTCCGCGACGACCGGCCCGCTCGCGTCCGCACCGCCGCGCTCCGCGTCCTCCTCCTCGCGCGCGACGGCCGCGCCGCGGGCCTCGTCGCGGACGCGATCGCGGGCGACGACGAGCACGGAAGGGCGTCGGCGCTCCGCTTCGTGCGCGAGGTCGCGGGCGAGGACCTCTCCGCGGCTTTTTGCTCGACGCTCGGGCGGCTCGACCCGCGGCCGCGCGCCGACCTCGTCGAGGCGCTGGGGCACAGGCGCGACGCCGCCGCCGTCGCGGCGGAGGTCGAGGCGCTCGCCGACGCCGACGCGTCCGTCCGCGCCGCCGCGTCGCGGGCGCTGGGGCGAAACGGCGGCGCCGCGGCGGCGCTGCCCCTCGCGCGGGCGGCGGCCGCCGCGCCTCCGGACGAGAAGGCGGCGCCGCGCGAGGCGCTCGCGCGACTCTCGGACGAAAGCGCCGACGCGGCTCTCCTCGCGGCGCTCGCGGCGGGAGAGCCGCCCGCGGTCCGCGTGGAGGTCGTCGCCGCGCTGGGGCGGCGCCGAACGGCGGGGGCGCTGCCCGTGCTCGCCCGCGCGCTCAAGGAGGCGGCGGAGCCGGAGGAGACTCTCGCGCTCGAGACGGCGCTCGCCTCGATCGCGCTTCGGATCGGCGATCCGCGAGTCTCGGCGCCGCCGCTCCTCGAGGCCTCGGCGTCGGGACCGCCGGCGTCGCGGGCCGCGGCGCTCCGCGTGCTCGGGAGCGTGGGAGGAGAGCACGCGCTCGCGGCGCTCCGGGCCGCGCTCTCGGGCGAGGACGGCCCGCTCCACGACGCGGCCGTTCTTGGCCTCGCCTCGTTCCCCGACGCGGCCGCCCGCCCGGACCTCGAGTCTCTCGCGGGGAGGCCGCTCGATCCGGCCGCGCACCGGCTCGTGATCGAGGCGCTCGTGCGCCTCGCCGGGACCGGGTCGGACGCGGTCCCTCTTCTCGACCGGGCGCTCGCCCTCGCGCGGGACGACGAGGCGAGGCGGCTCGTCGTCTCGGGCTTCGGGCGCGCGGCCTCGGCGAAAGCCTTCTCTCGCCTCGCGCCGCTCCTTCCGGACGCGATGCTCGGCTTCACCGCCCGCGCGGCGGCCGCGGCGCTCGCGGAGTCGATCGCCGACCGGGAGAAGGAGCCGGCGCGCTCGATCGCGTCGCGCCTCCTCGCGCTCGAGGCGCTCGAGGCCGAGCCGCGCCGGATCGCGACCGAGACGCTCGCGAAGATCGAGCGGCTCGACGACTACTTCACCCGGTGGCTCGTGTCCGGCCCGTACTCGGTCGACGGAAAGGGCGCCGCGGAGGTTTTCGCCGAGGCGTTTCCGCCGGAAGCGTTTTCCGAGGACGCGAGGTGGCGGAGGATCGAGACGAGCGCCGACCACGGCTCGCCCTGGCTCGTCGACCTCGCGCGGCATCTCGGCGGCGAGAACCGCGCCGCGTACCTCTGGACTCGGTTCCACGCGCCGCGCGACGTCGCGGCGCGGCTCGAGATCGGGAGCGACGACGGCGTGAAGGCGTGGCTCGACGGCCGGCTCGTCCACGAGAACCCCGCGTTCCGCGGCGTCCAACCGGGGCAGGACGTCGCGCCGATCGCTCTCGACGCGGGCTGGCACGACCTCGTCCTCAAGGTCGTGCAGGGCGGAGGAGGCTGGGCGGCGTGCGCGCGCGTCCGCGACGCCGACGGGCGCCATCTCGAGGGCCTCGAGGACGCGTGGCCCGACGCGGAGCCGGGGTTCGAGCCCCTCTTCGACGGCGAGAGCCTCATGGGCTTCGTCGTCATGGGGCGCGAGTCCGGGTTTTCCGTGAGGGACGGCGCGATCGTGAGCGAAGGAGGGCAGGGCGGCCTCTGGCTCCGCACCCCGCGGACGTACGCGGACTTCGTCCTGAGGCTCGAGTGGAGGATCACGAAGAACGGAAACAGCGGGGTCTTCGTCCGCGCCGCCGAGGCCTTGGAGCCCTGGATCACGGGCCACGAGATCCAGATCTCGAACGAGCCGCGGGGCGACCTCCATTGCACCGGCTCGCTCTACGGGACGGTCGCCGCGCACCCGCGGCCCGACGAGGCGGAGGAGAAATGGCACGAGATCGAGATCCTCTGCGATGGCCCGCGCATCACGGTCGCCGTGGACGGCACGACGACCGTCGACGTCGCGCAGGACGACGTGCCCGCCATCGCGTCGAAGCCGCGCTCCGGATTCATCGGGCTGCAGGACTCGCACGCGGGGCCGGGAAGCCTCGTCGCGTTCCGGAACGTGCGCGTCAAGGAGCTCTCGCCCGAGGGCGGCGGCCAGTTCCGCGTCCTCGTCTTCTCGAAGACCGCCGGGTTCCGGCACGCCTCGATCGGCGACGGGATCGCGATGATCCGCGCGCTCGGCGATCGGTTCGGATTCGACGTCGACGCGACCGAGAACGCGAACGTCTTCCGCGCGGACCGGCTGCGGCGCTACCGCGCGGTCGTCTTCCTCAACACGACTGGCGACGTCCTCGACCCGGGCCAGGAGATCGCTCTCGAGCGCTACGTGAGGAAGGGCGGCGGCTGGGTCGGGATCCACTCCGCGGCGGACACGGAGTACGACTGGCCGTTCTACGAGGAGCTCGTGGGCGCGCGCTTCCGGAGCCATCCCGCCGTGCAGGAGGCGGCGATCCGCGTCGAGGACCGGCGGCACCGCGCGACCGCTCACCTCGGCGCCGCGTGGCGCCGGACGGACGAGTGGTACGACTACGGGGCGAACCCGCGCGGCGAGGTCCACGTCCTATTGTCCCTCGACGAGGGGAGCTACGACGGCGGCCGGATGGGAAGCGACCACCCGATCTCCTGGTGGCGCGAGGTCGGGGAGGGGCGCGCGTTCTACACAGGTCTCGGGCACACTCGCGAGTCGTACGGCGAGCCGGACTACGCGCGCCACGTCCTCGGCGCGATCCTCTGGGCGGCGCGCATCCCGGAAAGGCACTCGCCGGGCGGGCGGTGACCCGTCAGGGATTCGCGCGGATCACGACCGCGTTCGTCGTCGCGAGACGGCCGTGGCGGGAGAGCGTGTCGTAGATCACGCCCTGCAGCGTTCCGGTGAACCGGCGGCGGATGCCGTTCGGGATGTCGAAGAACCAGTCGGGAGCGGGCGCCGAAGTCCGGGTCGGCACGCCGAGGGCGCTCTCGGCTCCGAGGTTGTTCCACGTCGCGATCGTCGGTCTCATCCGCGGGTCGCCCGGATACGGGAACGTGAGATCCCCGACGAGCCGGCCGCCGAGCCGGAGGGGCGACCGAGTCGATTCGACGGGGACTCCGCCCCAGCACCAGAGGGCGAAGCGGGCGCGGAGCCCGCTCCGCGAGAAGGGGAGGAACATGTCGATCCGGAACGGAGCGCTCGGGTCGTAGAAGACTTCCCGGAGCGGCTCGCTCCCAAACTCGCCGTTCACGGCGAGGACGTTCTGGCTCGCCCCGGAGGCGAGATCGACGTTGCCGCGGCGAAGCGAGATCTGGACCGGCTGGCCGGAGTGCACCCAGACGCTGCCGACGCCGCGCGTCGTGCCGCGCGACCACTCCTCCGCGCCGATGGCGACGTCGGCGTAGCCGTCGAGGTTCACGTCGTCGGGCGACGCGATCGAGCGCCCGAGGCGGATGCCGGTGCGGCTGCCGTCGTGGCGGAAGAGGAACGCCCCGGTGGCCGCGCTGAAGATGTAGGCGCTCCCCGAGTTCGTGAGCCCGTTGAAGTTCGCGTTGGAAGCCCCGGCCGCGTAGTCGCGCACGCCGTCGCCGTCGACGTCGCCCAGCCCCGCGACGGCCGAGCCGAGGCGATGGCCGCCCCCCTGGCCGTCGAAGTAGAAGAGGACCCGGCCGTCGAACCCGGAGAGGACCATGATCGACCCGCCCTTCTCCCACATTTCTTGGTTCGTGGTGGGCGCGCCCGCGATGAAGTCGCCGTAGAGATCGCCGTCGACGTCGCCGACGGCCGCGACCGCGGAGCCGAACGTCGACTGGGCCATCGGGCCGAACGTGTCGAAGATCGGCGCGCCGGTCGCGCCCGAGATGACGTGGACGGCGCCCGAGTTCGGTCCCGGCGGCCCGTCGTGGTTCGGCGCGCCGACGAGGATGTCGCGCACGCGGTCGCCGTCGAGGTCGGAGATCGAGGCCACGGCGTACCCGAACTGGTCCTTCGCGGCGACGCCGTCGATCCGCCGGATGAAGCCGCCGTCGGCGCCCGAGAAGAGGTAGACCGACCCCGCGTTGTCGAGCCCGTTCGGGTTCGCGAGCGGCGCGCCCACGATGAAGTCGGGGACGTCGTCGCCGTCGAGATCGCCCGCGGGCGCGACGGAGACTCCGAATTGATCGTTCTCCGCCTCGCCGTCGAACCGGTAGATCCGGAAGCCGGTGAGCGTCGAGAAGACCGCCGCGTAGCCCGCCTGGAAGACGCCGTTGGGGCTCGCGAACGGCGCGCCCGCGATCACGTCGGGGAATCCGTCGCCGTCGATGTCGCCGCAGCCGTCGACGGACCACCCGAGGAAGTCGTTCACGGCCTCGCCGTTGAAGCGCCGGTAGTACGAGCCGTCCGCGCCGGAGAGGATGAACGCCGATCCGGCGTCGAGAGACCCTCCGGGCGAGGACTCGTCGGCGCCGACGACGAGATCGCCGATGCCGTCGCCGTCGGCGTCGCCCATGCGCGCCATCGAGTAGCCGAGCTCGTCGAAAGCGTCGAGACCCTCTTTCATGTAGAGGAGACTCTGCGCGGCGGCGGCCGCGGCGAGGCCCAGGATGGCGAGTCCCGTGAAAAACGGCGCGAACGCGGCGGAGAGTGCTGCTCTTCTCATGACGTCGGCTCCGGGCTCGGCCGGCCGGCAGGCTCGGCGACCGCCCGGTGATACCCCCATTAGGAAGACGTGAGCCAAGTCTATTCGCGACATCGTCTTGCGGTCAAGATGGAATCGCGCTGCTTCAGTTTCCGCGGCGACCCGGCCGATCAGGTCTCCATGAAGCGCACTGGGGCCGCTCTCCTCGCCGTCGCCCTCGCCGTCCCCGCCGGCGGCTGCCGCGACGTCGTCAAGGTCTACTCGCATCCGCCGGGAGCCGAGCTCGTCGTGGACGGGCGGCCGTACGGCCCGGTGCCGGAGGCCGGGCTCCCCGTGGACGTGAAATGGTGGACGTTCAGCCGGCATCACGCGACGCTTTCATGGCCGGGCGGGCAGTCGGTCGCGGCCGACTTCCGGAAGAGCGTCGGCGACCCGCGGCACCCCGAGTATCTCGTCCTCGACGGGATCCTCGCGATCTTCTTCCTCGTGCCCGGGGTGATCGCGTTCTGCGTGAACGGGGTGGGGCCCGAGCCCGAGCAGCACTTCTACGCGCCGCGCCCGTCCCCCGTCCCCGAGGAGAAGCCGGCGCCGCTCGAGAAGTCGCCCGAGAGGAAGCAAGAGCGGCCGGTGCCCGAGCCGACGCCCGACACGATCCCGGAGGGCTGACGCCCGAGGGCGGTCACGGGAAGATCCCGCGCTCCTCGTAGACCCGCTGCAGCCGCGCGAGGCCCACGGTGTACGCCGCCGTGCGCCAGTCGCAGCGCCGCGCCTTCGCTTCCTTCACGACGCCGTCGTAGGCGCGGAGGATCTTTTTCTTGAGGCGCTCGTCGACGAGCTCGAGGTCCCAGTGCTCGTAGTTCTTGTTCTGGACCCACTCGAAGTACGAGACGATGACGCCGCCCGAGTTCGCGAGGATGTCGGGGATGACCTCGATACCGCGGTCGAGGAGGATCGACTCGGCGGTCGGCGTGGTCGGTCCGTTCGCTCCCTCGACCACGACCCGGGTCCTGAGGTGGGGCGCGTTCCGGTGGTCGATCTGGTTCTCGAGCGCGGCGGGGACGAGGATGTCCGTGGGCTCGGCCCAGAAGTCGTCCGGGCTCGCCGCCTCGGCTCTTGAATAGCCCGCGACGGAGCCCGCGCGCGAGACGTGCTCGGCGAGGTCGGCGGCGTCGATGCCCTTCCGCTCGACGATCGTCCCCTTGTGGTCGTTCACCGCGACGAGCTTCGGCCCGAGTGCCGACACGAGGAGGGCGGCGTGCGAGCCCACGTTTCCGAATCCCTGCACCGCGAACGTGAGGCTTTTCGCGTCGAGGCCGCGCTCCGCGATCCACCGCTCGACGATGAACGCGATCCCCTGTCCGGTCGCCTTGTCGCGGCCCTCGCTGCCGCCGGACGTCAGCGTCTTCCCCGTCACCACGTGCCGGGCGCGGTTCCGAGCGAGCGGCTCGGAGGAGTTGATGTACGTGTCCATCATCCAGACCATCGTCTGGGCATTGGTTCCGACGTCCGGCGCCGGGATGTCGTACTCGGGGCCGATGTTGGCGCCCAGCGCGTGAGTGAACCGGCGCGTGAGGCGCATCGTCTCGCCCTGCGAGAGCTTCCACGGGTCGCAGCGGACGCCGCCCTTCGCCCCGCCGAACGGGATCTGGGTCAGCGCCGACTTGAACGTCATCCACGCGGCGAGCGCACGAACCTCGGTCCGGCTGACCGACGGGTGGTAGCGGATGCCGCCCTTGTAGGGTCCGAGGATGTTGTTGTGCTGGATCCGGAAGCCGCGGAAGAGCTCGAACCGGCCGTCGTCCATGCGGACGGGAAAGCTCACGATGATCTCGTTCTTCGGCTCGGACAGGATCGCCCGGACCGACGGCTCGAGCTCCATGAGGTCGGCCGCCTTGAAGTACTGGGCCAGCTCGGAATCGTCGAGATCCGGGGCGTTCGGGCTCGCCGGCTCCTTCGGGGCGACGACGGGCGTGACCGCGACTTCGTCGGCGGGGGATTTCGTGTCGCTCACGACGGACCTCGGGAGAGGACGGGAGGGGGGCGAAGAGACGGCCGGGGGGCGTGACGGTCGCGGGGATTCTAGACGGGGCGGTGGGGCTGTCAAGGAGACGCGGGGGGCGCGCCGCCCTTGATCTCAGGCGGCCCCGGCGGTAGAGTTTTCGTTGCCTAACAAACGTTCGCGCCACCCCGATTCGGACACCCGCCATGCTCGCCGGAAAGGCCAAGAATCTCGCCGAGGTGAGCTCCAGCATGGAGCACTACCTGGCGGCCGTGTTCGAGCTTCGCGCCGAGAAGGGTTACGCCCGCGTCAGCGACATCGCGGAGAAGCTCGCCGTCGCCAAGGCGACGGTCAGCAACGCCCTCAAGAGCCTGGCCGAGCGCGGCCTCGTCCGCCACGCCCTCTACGGCTTCGTCGAGCTGAGCGACGCCGGCGAACTCCGCGCCCGGCAGGTGAAGAACCGCTACCAGGTTCTCCGTCATTTCCTGACCGAGGTCCTGGGAATCGAGCCCGACAAGGCCCACCTCGAGGCCTGCCTCGCCGAGCACGTCATCGGCGTGACGACGATCGACCGGCTGATCGACTTCATCAAGTTCATCGAGCGCGACGCGCCCGAGGCGAAGGGGCTCCTCGCCCGGTTCCGCGGCTACCACCGCGAGTGCGAGGGGAAGGACCCCTGCGACCTGTGCGGGACCGAGCGCTGCGATGTCCTTCTCGGCCACGCCCCGGCGATCCGGAAGCGCATCGCCGGCGAGAGCGCGGCCGGCCCGCGGCGCGCCCCGGCGAAGAAGGGAGCCGCGCGGTGAGCGGTGGGGGCGAGACCGATCCGGTCGACCGGGTCCGGGCGGCCTCCTGCGCCGCGGCGGGCGGCGCGCCCCCGTCCGGTCCCTCCCCGGCGGACAGTCGCATCCTTCTGTCGGAGGAGATCTTCCGCGGTTCCCGCGCGGTCGTCATCGTGCACCGGGGCATGCTCTACCGGCTGCTCGAGACGCGCCAGGGAAAGCTCATCCTCAACAAATAGGGCGCCGGGCGGGACGACGGCTCGCGAGCGCTAATGCCGCGGCGCGGACTTTGTCGACAAGTCGCTCGTGGCTACGATTGATCAGCCGCTCCCGGATCGCGCGTCGGCGGCAGTCGCCAGCGCGCTCGTCGCTGAGGCGAACGACCTCCGCACCTTCCCCCAGATCGCGCTCGAGGTGTTTCGCCTCACTGGGCTCCCCGATCCGCCCGTGAAGGAGATCGAGGAGTGGATCCGGCAGGACACGGTTCTCGTCTCGCGCGTCTTGCGGCGCGTGAACAGCGCGTACTACGCTCTCCGGCACCGAGTCGACAGCGTGGCCTCCGCGATCATGTACCTGGGAACGCGGACGCTTAGGAACGTGGTCGTCCTCGACTGCCTGAACGGCTACTTCCTGGCCGACGAGCCGGAGGGGGACAAGTCGGTCCTCTCGTTGTCGCGGCTCTTCGAGCACGGCGCGGCGGTGGGCGCCGCAGCGCAGCTCATCGCGAGACGCCTCCACGGCGTCCCGGGCGAGGACGCGTTCCTCGCCGGGATCCTCCACGACGTGGGCCTCCTCGTCGAGGCGCAGGTGCGGAACGCGGAGCTCCGCCGGGCGATCGAGAAGCACGTCGCCGGCGGCGAGCCGCTCATCCACTGCGAACGGGAGGCGCTCGGAACGGACCACTGCGAGGTCGGACGCGTGCTCGCCGATCGCTGGCTCTTCGCGCAGGAGATCCGCGACGTGGTCTCCTTGCACCACACTCCGATCCAGGACCCGACCGGGCTCGCGTCCCTCACCGCGCTCGTCCAGGCGGCCGACCATCTTGCGGGCGTTTCGGGCTGCCCCGAGGTCGAGGGCTCGGTCGAAGAGCCGTTCGGGGTCGTCGGAGACCACATCCGGACCCACGCCGAGGACTACAGCGTCCTCGAGTCGGACTTCCGCCAGAACCTGAGCCGCGTCGTCTCGCTCTCGAGGTCCTGACCTGGACATGGCGACGCGGCGCGATGCGGGGCCCCTCGCGAACGAGGACGACGCGAAGAGGCTCGTTCTCGGCATCGCGGCGGATCTAGCGCGCGCTCTCCCCGCGGCGCGGATCGAGCCGCTCCCCGCCGAGCGCGGGCCCGCGCCGCCCGCTCCGGAAGGTCTCGGGCCCGTCGTGGACAGGGCGCGCCAGCGCCCGGGCGTGACGCAGGCGGAGGAGAAGGGAGGCGAGACCCTTTTCGCGTGGCATCTCGCCGAGGCGGGCTTCACGATCGCGGGAACGGTCCCGTCGGCCTCGGGCTCCGTCTCGTCGCTCCTCGCCTTCTCTCTCGACTCGGCCCTCGGCCGCCGCCTCGAATTCGCTCGCGCCGAGCGGGGAGCGCGGCGGGTCCGCCAGCTCGAGAACAACATCCGGGCGCTCGAGCTCGAGCACGAGTCGAGCATCGAGTCGACCTACCGCGTCCACGAGAGGCTCAGGGCCCAGGAGCGGGAGTACGCGAACACGCTCGAGCAGGAGGTCGAGGCGCGCACGGCCGAGCTCGAGCGCGCGAACCAGGACCTCGAGGCGGCTCTGTCGCTCAAGCGAGAGATCCTATCGAACGTGAGCCACGAGTTCCGTACGCCGATGAACGCCATCATCGGGTTCACGGATCTCCTCCTGTACGGCGAATTGTCGCCCGACCAGCGGAGCTGCCTCGCGCAGGTGAAGAGCGCGGCCCGTTCCCTCCTCGCGCTCATCGAGGACCTCCTCGACCTCGAGAGCCTCGAGACGGGCCGGGTCGCGATCGACGCGCGGCCGTTCGAAGTCCGCTCGATGCTCGGGGACTTCGCCGCCCGATTCACTCCGCTGGCGAAGGAGCGCGGCATCGAGCTCGCCTGGCGGGCGTCCGCCGGCGTGCCGCGGCGGATCGTCGCGGACCGCCGCCGCATCGACCAGATCCTCGGCCACCTCGTCGGGAACGCCGTCAAGTTCACGCCGAAGGGAGGCGTCCTGATCGAGGTCGACTCGGGCTCTCGGAACTCGGACCAGCTCACGGTCGAGTTCCGCGTCGTCGACACCGGGATCGGGATCCCGGCCGAAAAGCTCGGTTACATCTTCGAGGCGTTCCGCCAGGCCGACGGATCCGCGGTCCGCCGCTACGGCGGCACCGGGCTCGGCCTCGCGATCTGCGCGCAGCTCGTGCCGCTCCTCCGCGGCCGGATCTGGGCCGAAAGCGTCGTCGGGAAGGGGAGCACCTTCCACTTCACTGCGCTCGCGTCGGTCGTCGAGGACGTCGAGAAGTTCCCGTTCCCGGTCGAGGCCTGACCGATCGGGCGGGCGAACGGCGTCCGGTCCCTCCTGCGCTCAGGCCGGAACGGGCGCCGCGCCGGACGGAGCCCGCCTCTCGGCGGCCCGGTCCCGCCGCCGCGCCGCTCGCGGGCGCGCGACGGACGCGCCGGATGCCGGGGCGCGGCGGACGGCGAGCGTCACCGAGGTGCCGAGCACCTTCTCGAGGAGCCGGAGGTTCCGCCGCGCCCCCCACACCTCGAGGTCGACGTTCTCGTCGGACGCCCGCGCAATGATCACGAGGCGCCCTTTGCGGCGCCGCACCTTCACCGACTCGACGCGCCGCCTGTGGCTCCGGTCGAGCCCCCCGGCGAGCTTGAGGAGCGCGGCCAGGCGCCGCACGGTCGCCTGCGCTTCGCGGTCGAGCATGGCGAAGTTCGCGTGCTTCCGCTTCGGCTCCGCTCGGCGGTGGTACCGGGCGACGTTCGCGATCAGCTCGATCTCGCGCGGAGAGTACCCCACGAGATCGCTGTGGACGATCATGTGGTAGGCGTGCTTGTGGTGCTTTCGGTAGCCGATGAACCGTCCGATGTTGTGCAAGAGCGCGGCCGCCTCGAGCAGCTCGCGCTCGGTGCGCGCCTCGCCGTCGCGGCGCGGTGAGGGACCGAATATCTGGTCGTGGAGCGAGAGCGCGAGGCGGGTCACGTGGACCGTGTGCCGGCGGTCCGGGTCGCAGATCCGCGTCAGCCGCTTCACTCCCTCGAGCCGGCTCCGGGCGGGCGGCCGTCGCCGCGGGTGCGCGCGGCGCACCATCTCGAGGACGAGCCCCTCGCGGATCCCCTTCTCGCTCGCGCAGAGCCGACTCGCGCCGGCGCGCCGCAGCACCTCGAGGACGAGGGCGAGCCCCGCGACGATGATGTCGATCCGGTCGCCCGGCAGGCCCGGCACCGAGCGGCGCTCCTTCGGGCCGAGCGCGGCGACCTCGCGGAGGATCGCCTTCACCTCGGAGCGCGTCACGACGCAGCCGTGGATCGACGCGTAGCTCTCGCCGCGGCGCGCCTGCGCGATGGTGGCGAGCGAAGCGATCGTCCCCCCCGAAGCGTAGAGGGCCGCGTCCGCGCCGATCCCCTCGGGAAGGGCGCGCTCGACGATCCGCCGGATCGCCCGCCGCACGCGGCGGAGGTCCTTCCTCGACTGCGGGCCCGAGCAGCCGAGGCGCTCGGAGAGGAGGAGGGCGCCGGTCGGGATCGAGTAGACCGCCTCGATCAGCCGGCCGTTCGCGAGCACGAGGTCGAGGCTCCCGCCCCCGACGTCGAGGCCGAGGACTCGGCCGCGGCCGAGCTCGAAGTTGTGGCAGAGGCTCTTGAACGCGAGCCGGGCCTCCTCCTCCGACGAGATGACGCGGATGCTGAGGCCGGTCTCGCGCCTCGCCCGCTCGAGAAACGCGTCGCGGTTCGGCGCGGAACGCACCGCGGCCGTCGCGACCGCCTCGAGGTGATGGACCCGGTGCGCGTCCGCGATCTCTCGGAGCCGCCGGATCCCCTGGATGGCGCGGGCCATGGCCGGGGGCGAGAGGTTCCCGTCCTCGCCGACGCCGTCCCCGAGCCGGGCGGCGATCTTCTCGTCGTCGATGAGGCGGAGGCTTCCGTCGCGGCTCGCCTCCACCACGATCTCGCGGATCGAGTTCGTCCCGACGTCGATCGCGGCGAATCGGAGCGGCCGCGCCGAAGGTTCGGATGGCTGATTCACGCGCGCTTCCCTCCCGCGACCGCGCCGTTCGGCACGGCATCCCGTCTCCTCGCCGCGCCGGGAGCGACGAGGCCGACCCGGAGCTCTCGGGCCAGGGCGCCGTCCCGCCCGGCGACGAGCCGACGGAATCGCGCGACGAGCCGCTCCCGCTCGCGCGAAAGGCGCGACGACAGGGCCTCGAAGCTCTTCCGCAGGTCCTCCCGCCGCGCCTTTTTCTTTCTCGCCACAAGCTTCTCGCCGCACCGGGCCACCTTGTCGAGGAAGACGTCGCGGTCGTGCAGCTCGCCCAGGACGGACTGGAGCTTCTTCAGGAAGGAGAGGAGCGGGGCGGAGCCGCCGCGCGGAGCGAATCCGGAGAGCGCGACGGCCTCGGCCGCGTACCGGAGCCGCTTGATCGCGATCCGCGCCTCGTGAAGCTCCTCCGCGTCGCCCGATCGGGCGGCGCGAGCGGCGATCGTCGCGGCCCGCGCGCTCCTCTCCGCGAGGAGCGCGGGCAGGGCCAGAGCGTCCGGCGCGGGGCCCGTCCCCCTTTCGTCCTTCGTTTTCTCGCCCGAGCGCGTGAGCGCCGCGAGCGCCTTCGCGAGCCGGTCGACGCCGGCTTGCCGGAGGCGAGAGCGGAACCGCCGGACGCCCTTTTTCCGGCGCGCGACCTCGCCCGCGAGCAGCGACTCGACGGCCGCCGCCTCGGACCGCGCGCGCGCGCGGGCCTCTCCGAGCCACTCGATCCACACGTCTCGGTCGCGGAGCTTCGCGGCCGCGCGGCGGACGGCCGCGACGCCGTCCCGGGCGGCCTTCCCGGCGCGGGAGCGCTCGGCGCCGAAGAGGGAAATCGCCTCCGAGAGGCGCCGCGCGGCGACGCGAAGGTCGTGGATCGCGTCCGCGTCCTCGGAGCGCCGCGCCCGGGCGAGGATCCGCCGGAAGTCGCGGGTGCGGCGGACGAGGAGTGCGCTCGGCGTCGCGCGTGCGCTCCGTTTCGCGATGGCGGCTCCTTCCACGAGGGATGCGGTGTCCGAAAGCATACCTCTACAAAATGAAGGGCGCGAGAAGGGAGTGCGATGATGCGTTTTTCCGGGAAACGCGGCTCCGCTTCAAAAGTTCTTCACGCGGGCGGGCGATACTGATGAAAACGGGTCCGCGTCCCGTCCGTGGCCGCGAACCGACGGAGACTCGATCTCGATGCGATCCGACCCTCTCGACCGTCGCGGGCCGACGACGCTCTTCGGCTCTCCGCTCACCCCGTCCGAGCGCTTCCTCTTCGACCTCGCGCGCGTCCTGAACGGCCGCGGCGTCGAGTGCCGGTCCGCGGGCGTCGCGCCGCCGGACGAGGGCGGCGGCGCGACGCCGGCCGAAGCCGACTCGCCGCGTCAGCTTCGTCTCGATCTCGGCTCGCCTCCGTGCGCGGCGCCGGCCGGCCGGCCCTGCTCGGAGCGCTGACGGCGGCCGTCCGCCGCGGCTTCAAGGCCTCGGCGCCGCGGCGTATCATCGGGATCATGGTGCCGGAAGAGCCGGACGACGGCGACGAGGAGGAGGACGAGGACGTCGAGTTCCCGTTCCCCGTCTCCCGCGAGGCGACCCGCCTCGAGACGATCCTCGACCGCGGGTACTCCGCGATGGACGACGGGAACTTCGAGGCCGCCCGCGGCGCGTTCCGCGAGGCGCTCGAGATCGCGCCGGAGTCGGCGGAGCCGCACAACTACATCGGCCTCACGTTCCTCGAGGAGAGGAACTACACCGGGGCCGAGATGGAGTACGCCGCGGCGCGGATGCTCGCCGCGCAGGAGCTCGGTCACGGGTTCCGCACGGTGACGTGGTGGGTCGACCCGAGATCGCGGCCGTATCTCAAGGCGACGCTCGGCCTCGCCCTGTCGTGCCTCTACCAGGAGCGGTTCTCCCAGGCGGAGCAGCACCTGAACGAGATCCTGAGGCTCAACCCGACCGACAATCTCGGCTGCCGCTACGTCCTCGCGGAGCTCATCCTCCGCCGCGGCGACGCGAAGGCCGCGGTCGAGGCGTTCGATGGCGCCGAGATCGGCCCGGGAAGCCTCTACAGCGCCGCGCTCGCCCTCCTCGACGCGGGCGACCGGAGGGGCGCGGTGCTCATGCTCCGGAAGGCGTTCTTCTCGAACATCTTCATCCCGGCGCTCCTCGCCGGGGAGCGCGTCCGGACGCGCTACCGCCGCGAGGCGAACAACCGCGCCGCGGAGATCGACGCGCGCGAGTACGAGCGGCGATGCGGCGACCTCTGGGCGCCGCGGAAGTCCGAGCGGGCCCTCGTCGGCCGCGTCTTCGGCGACCCCGAGGTGAGCGCGGAGTCCGAGCGGTACGTCGAGACCGTCGACCGCCTGTCTTCCGAGCGCGACTCCGGCGCGCGCGACCTGATCCTCGGGCAGCTCGAGACGATGCGGTGCGACGAGACGCTCGGGAAGAACAACGCCGCGATCTGCGAGCGGCTCGGACTTTAGGCGCAGAGCCCGGAGGATCTCGTGCCCGCGTACGTTCCACCGCCGGCCGGCCCGTGCCCTTGCCGGAGCGGCGCGGTCTACGGCGACTGCTGCGCGCGGGACGCCGCGCGGATCGAGCGCGCGATGCGCCTCTGCGACGAGGACCGCGCCGAGGAGGCGCTCGCGATTCTCGGCGGCGACGCGGTCGAGATCCTGGGCCGGCGCGCGATCGTGCTGCGGATGCTCGGGCGGGTCGACGAGTCCGAGCGACTCGTCGCGGCGGCGCTCGCGCGGAACCCCGACTACCCGCGCGGGCTCTATCTCCGCGCCTCGTCCCTCCTCGAGCGCGGAGACTTCCGCGGCGCCGCGCGCGATTTCGAGCGCTGCGAGAAGCTCTTGCCGCACGACGACTTCGGCCGCCGCGCGGAGGCGTACACGAACCTCGGCGTCGCGCTCTACAACGCGGGCGACGTCTCCGGAGCGCGCGAGGCGTGGCGCGGCGCGATCACGGTCGAGCCCGACAACGAGTTCGCGCGCATGAACCTCCTCCGCCTCGCCGACGACGGCGCGGGAGGGCGCGACCGCGTCGCCTCGGAGTTCGCCGTCGAGGAGCCGGGCGACACGCTCGCGCTCGAGAACGACCGCCGGGCCGCGCGCCTTTTCGCGGAAGCAGTCGAGCTCCAGAGGTCCGGCCGCGTCGACGAGGCGATCCCCCTTTACGAGGAGGTCTTCGATCTCGATCCGACTTCGGCGGACGCTTGCCTCAATCTCGGCTACGCGCACGACGAGATCGGCGACCTCCGCACCGCGCGCGACTGGTTCGAGAGGTTCCTTTCTCTCGAGCCGCGGAGCGCGGAGGCGGAGCGCGTGAAGAAAGTCCTCGCGCGCATGAAGAAGAGACCCCGGCCGACGTGAGACGACCGGGCGGCGCGTAACGCTCCTTGCTCCTCCTCCGACTTGAGAGGTCGAACGATTCCGAGACTGGGAGCCGGGCGGAGGAGGGCGGACATGATCGTCGAATCCGGGGCGGACGGCGCGCGCCCACGCGGGCAAGGCGGCGGGCCGAGCGCGGCGGAGGCGGCGCAGCGGGCCGTCGCGCTCTTCGCGGTCTACGGGAGGGCGCTCCTTGAACTCCTCGTCGTCGAAGATCCCTCGACCGATCGCGCCGAGGCCGAGCGGCGGCGCGTCCGCATGGTCGCGTGGATGGAGCGCGAGGGTCTTCTTCCTTTTCTCGACCAATCGGCGATCGGCCTCGTCACGAGCGCCGTCGGACGCGCCGTCGTCGCCGAGATCACCGGCGCGATGGGCGCCCTCGAGACCTCGGCCACGATCGCCTTCGCGCTCGGGCTCCTCGACCTCGGCCCGGTCGACCGGTACTGCGACGCGGCGGCGCTCGCCGACGTCCTCCCCGTGCCGGGAGAGCCGACGCGCGCCTTCGTCGAGGAATGCCGCTTCCGGAACGAGGACGCGATCGCCGCGGAGCGGCGGCGCACCGACCGCTGGAGCCGGCGCGCGGAGTCGGCGCTCGCGAATCGTCCGCTCGCCGCTCCCGGTCCGCTCTCCGGCACCGGGCGCGACGGCGCGAGCGATGTCTTCGAGATCGGGGGCGTCGGCATCGACGATCTCCCCGAGGACGTCGTCGAGCGGATCGCCGTCGTGGTGGGAACGCGAGCGCTCGCGTTCGCGTGGCTCGCCGGCGAGGCGTGACGCGCAGCGCCATGAGCGACGTTTCCGTCCGACATCGACGCGAACCGCGCGAGCCCTCGCGGCCGGCCCTCGCCCCGCGGGAACCCGACCGCGCCCGAGCCGACGATCCCGGAGAAGGCGGAGTGGCGGCAGGGCCGGGCGACGGAAACCCGAGGCAGTGGAATTGTAAGTTATTTTACTAGAACGACTTACGGATTCACTGGTGGCCCATATGGGCCACGCGGCGCTCGGAAGTGGGCCACGATTCTCGTCGCACCCGTCAAGGCGCCGTGACTCTCTTGTCCGGGCTGCCGGGCGCGCGTCGGGGTCGCGGGCGACGCCGCGGGCTCCGTTCTGAACCCCCCCCTCGCGTCGTCCTCCGGCGATACCGCGACCCGGACTCGATCGACGATCAAGTCGCCGGCGTCGCGATCGCGAGACGGTGGCTCGTGAGCGCGTAGCCGCGGCGCGGCCTGCGGCGGTCTCCGCCTTCAGGCCCGGGACGCGTTCCCGTACAATGCCGCGCTTCCGAGATCGAACGATCATCCCCTCAAGGAGGCGTCAGACGCGATGGGCATCCACACTCGCAAGATGAAGCTCGTCCACCGGAAAAAGGAGCGCAAGCGCAAGGAGCGCATCAAGAAGCAGGTCGAGGAAGGCCGGAAGAAGAAGCGCGACCGCTCGAAGTCGGGCGAGAAGGCCTCGAAGACCGCGGCGGCGAAGAAAGCGGAGGCCGCCGAGGCCAAGGCCGCCGAAGCCAAGACGGAGTCGAAGGCCGAGGCGAAGGCGGAACCGAAGGCCGAAGCGAAAGCCGAAGCAAAGGCCGAAGCGAACTCTCCCGAGACGAACTAGCGCAGGAGCCTCTCCCGGCTCCGCTCCGCGGCGTCGCGCGGGCCGGGGCCGGGGGGCGCCGTCGTGCGGAGCTTCGTCTCGAGGAGGCGCGCGACGTCCGCGACGCGGTGGTTCCACGTGTTCTGCTGCGCCGCCTCCACCCGGAGGCGGAGTTTCTCCGGATCCTCCGCCTCCTCGAGCGCCTCCCGGATCGCGCTCGCGAAGCCCGCCGCGTCGCTCGCCGTGCGGACGACGTCTCGGTAGTCTGCGACTTCCGGGATGGGCGTCGAGACCACGGGCTTCCCCGCCGCCAGGTACTCGAAGAGCTTGAGCGGAGAGACGCCGCGCGTGAGCGAATCGACTCGGAACGGGATGATGGCGACGTCGACGGCGAGGACGTGAGCGGGGACTTGGGACGCGGGGACCGCTCCGATCAGCGCGACGTTGGGGAGCCGCTCGAGGCGCCTTCTCCCGGGAAAGTTCCGAAGCGGCCCGACGATCACGAACGAGAGATCCGGCGCGATCCGGGCGACCTCGGCGAGGAGGTCGGCGTCGAGCTTCCGCTCGGGCGCGCCCACGAACCCGATCCGCGGGCGAGGGTAATTGGCGAGCGGGTCGTCGTCGCGCGCCGGGTCGAGCTTCCGGATCGCGCCGAGGACCGCGTCCGCGTCGACGGCGTTCGGCACGTAGTGGCTCGCGCGGTTGTGGGGCAAGAGGTCGTTCCGGAGCGCTGCGGCGGTCGCGACGACGACGTCGACGCGGCGGGCGAGGTCGCGCTCGTCCTCGAGGACGACCTCGCGCCGCCCGAGCCTCGCCGCGGGAATGAGCTCTCCCCACGGATCGACGCAGTGATAGATCGCGAGCCGCTCGCCGAGCGATCCCACGAGGCCGGCCGACTGGTGGAGGAACGTCCAGAGGATCGGCGACTCGAACCCCGCGCGCCGGCACGCGCGCCGGATCGCGGCGCGGAGCATCGCCTGCTGCACTCGCCCGACGAGCCGGAAGACGTGCCGGAAGGGAAGGCGCGGGGGCGGCGTCAGCACGAAGAACCGTCCGGCGCGCTCGACCCGGAAGCGCCCGAATGGAGCGAACGCGAAAGGCCGTCCGAGGAGCGCGAGGGCCATCTTCCCGAGCGAGTAGTTGCCCTCGACGAAGAGCACGCGGTGGCCTTCTCGGAGCCGCTTCACGAACTGGTGCACGGGCTGCGTCGGCCCCTCGAAGCGGCACTGGTTCGAGACGACGACGAGATCCTGCTCGGCGAAGAGCGAGTGCGGCCGGAACGCGGTCTCGGCGCCGGCGACGGCCGCGCTCTTTCCTCCGTTCCCGCGTCCACCGAAAAGGGCGCCGGCGAGGACGCCCGCCTTGAATGACGTCCGTCGCGCTCCGTCGGCGATCGCGAAGCGAACCGCGTCGGCGAGCGACGCTCCCTCGCGCGCGAACCGGATCGCGCCGAGCGGCAGACGATGGAGCGCGAGCGCCCCGAGCGCGCACGTCAGCGCGCGGCCGAGTTTCCCCGCGCGCCGGAGGAGGAGTCCGTTCCCCATCCCGTAGCGGAACGCCGAGCCGACGATCGTCGCGAGCCGGTCCGGAAAATGATGCCGGACGACCGCTCCCGGCGCGCTCCGGAATCGGAGCCCTCGCTCGCGGATCCGGGCGAAGAGGTCCGTCTCCTCGCCGCCGGCCGCGAGGAAGCGCTCGTCGAAGCCGCCCGCGTCGGCGAGGACGGCCGACGGGACGAGGGCGTTCGCCGTCACGGGAAAGACGCCGTCCTCGCCGCGCTCGACGCGGGGGTCGTCGAGGAGGCGCGCCGCGGCGGCGTACCGCCCGGCGAACGTGCGCGAGGGTGCCGCGACGACGCGGCCGGCGACGGCGCCGAGCGTCGGCTCGTCGTCCTTCGCCCGTCCGAGGAGAGCCTCGAGCCATTCCGGCTCGGGCTCGCAGTCGTCGTCCACGAACGCGACGAGGGGCGCGCGCGCGAGCGCGATCCCCGCGTTCCGCGCGGCCGCCGGTCCCTTTCCGGAGAGGCGCACGGCGCGGATCGGGAAGCGGGCGCCCTCGCGCGCCATCGCGAGGACGGCCGCAGCGCCGCCTCGCGTTCCGTCGTCGACGACGATCGCCTCGAACCGCGCGGGGTCGAGCGTCTGGCTCCGGAGTGCGAGGAGGAGTCGGAGAAGACCCTTCGTCCGGTCGCGCGTCGGGATCACGACCGACACGCGCGGGCTTTCCCCCCGCTCCGCTCTCACGGCCGCGCGACTCCCCCTTCGCCCAGTCCGCGCCCGGCGCCTGGGGCTCCCCGCTGGAACGCGCCGATCGCCTCCTCGAAGAGGTATCCGACCTCGAAGAGGAGGTCCTTCTCGAGGACGAGGTGACGGCGCGGCGAGAACGGGAGGGCGAGGAGGAGGCCGGACGCGCGGAGGGCGCGGCGCAGTCGTCCGCGCCGTCCGGCGGCGAAAAGCTCGCGCTCGAAGAGCGAGTGCGAGCGTCCGTGATGGAAGGCGCGGCTCCGGATGTACGAGGGCCGGAGCCGCTCCCGCGCGACGCGGTGGAGGACGACCGCTTTCGGATCGAAGACCGTCCGGTGGCCGCAGCGCTCGAGTCGCAGTTGCGCCTCGGCTTCTTCTCCTCCGAGGAGGCTTCCGGGCGCGCGGCCGAGGTCCTCGCGGAAGAGCCCCGCGTCGAGGAGCGCCGCGCGGCGGAACGCGATGTTCGTCCCGTAGAGGACCTGCGGGTAGCGGAGCCTCCGCCGGAGCGGTCCGAAGTCGAGCGCGTTGAACGCCTCGTCGAGGCCGTCGCGCCACCACGCGGGCCGCGGCTCCGTTCCCCAGAGGAGCCGGATCGGCCCCCCGGCGGTGCCGGCGTCGCTCTCGTCCTTGAAGCAGGCGGCGAGCGCGCGGAGCCAGCCCTTCATCGCGACCGCGTCGTCGTCGAGAAAGGCGATGAAGTCGCCGGTCGCAGCGCGGGCCGCGGCGTTTCGAGCGCGGGAGAGTCCCGCCGCGCCCGGGTCGACGAGCCGTAGGGCGAGCCGCCCGCGGTGCGGCGCGGCGATGAGCTCGATCGCGGCGTGCTCGGGCCCCGGCGCGACGAGCAGCGTCTCGATCGGCTCGGCGAATCCCTCCTGCTGGTGCGCGACGCTCTCGATGGCCTCGCGGAGGTCGTCGCTCGCCCGCCGCGTCGCGATCGCCACGGTCGGCCGGATCACGGCCCGGTTCGTCAGGAGCATGATGTCGGGTTTTTTTCTCTGGATCGTCACGCCGATCCGCCACCTCCGGCGGTCCCTCTCGGAGAAGCTTCCGGAAGATCTCGCCGGCCAGGACCTTATCGGCAGGATCGAGCGCGCCCATGAGGGGCGGGCGGCCAAGGGCGCCGGCTTCGCGGTCCGCGTCGGCCTTTCTCAAGGCTCGCTACCGAAGGCTGTTGCGGGCGAACCGGCCGCCGCCGCCAGCGACGGAGCCTCGTCGCGACAAACCCACTCAGTGGATGGGGCGTCCGCAGCGCCGCTTGAGGGCCGCGTCGCCCGGCCGTTGATGCGACTCGCGTTTCCGGCGAGCCCCGGCGCGATCGAAGTAGCGTTCGATAATCCTGTCCTTCGCGCCGCTTTCGTGATTGAGGATCCGGGTTCGGAGACGCTCGAGCCCGCATTCGGGCCCGATCACGCGAGCCCGGACCTCCGGGGTGGGGCGGGGGCATTGCGCAGTGACCGTTCCTTCGGCTCGGTCTGGGGAAGGCCGAGTGACGCACGGATTCTCATCGGCCTCGATTGCGAAGCTCCGATGCGGCGAATCCGGAAAGAACGTGACTGACGGCGGACGACCCGCCACTACGATCTCGCCAACGCTTGCCTCGCCGAGGTGCCTTCCTCGTTCACTGCGGAAACGCAGATCGCGCCGAGCGACACGAGCGGTTGACGGAGAACAACCGGTCCGTAGTCCAGAGTGATCCGGTCGCGAACGACTCACATCTTGCGCTGACACCTCGGCCTGCCGTTCGCGCGACACCGGACCCCCCGGGGAAGGGGCGTTCGTATGAGCAGTTCCGGAAGATCTTTCGGCGCGCGGGTCGTCGTCGCGGGAATCCTCGTCCTGGCCTCAGGGTGGTGCTTCGTCACCTGGGCGGGCACCAACCACCCACCGCCTCCCAACTCGAGGGCGGCACCCAGCGACGGCATTCGATGGACCGTATTCGGATCGCTGGGACCTGCTGTCGTGGGCGAACTCCACCAGGAAGGCGGGAAGAGTCCTCCACCGGACTCGAATCGAGTCCAACAGCCCCGCCGGTTCTCCCTCGGTCTCGGTTTCCCGATCAGCGGGATCGGCGCCCGCGCGCTCGCGGTCGGACGCGCTGAGCCATTCGTCGCCGATGTTCCCACCGGTGAGCCGGTCGTCGCGCCCACGCCGGCCCTCGTCGATCCATCGACGATCGATGAGACGGCCGCTTCGGCCGGCGGCTCGGCAGCCGAGCGTCCTCCCGACCGGAAACCCACGAGCCGGGCCCTCGAGCGGCTCGCCTCGGCTCTGACGACTTGTCTCACCGAGTCTCCCGGCCTCCTCGCCCTGACGGAGGCACTGGCGAAGGTTCTCTGGGTCGCCGAGGTCTCGGCCGATCCGAGCCGTGCGGGTGCTGTTCGCGCACGGCTTGCGGGCGAGACGTGCACGCTCGAGTTGACACTGCGGGCAAACGCTGCCGCCGTGAATCGGCGGAGGCGGTTCAGCCTGAGCGCCGCGCTCCCGGTGGAGTTGTTCCCGGACGCGGTCGGCGCTTCGCTTGCGGGTCCCGGGACGCTCGCGCTCACGCTCCTCCCCGATCATCCCGAGCCGGAGCGCCGCCTTGGACTTCAGGTCGTCTTTCCGATCCGGTCCGACGCGCTGACGCCCGCCGGTCGCGTCGTCTGCGGCTTCACGCTCGGGCCGACCGAGGCGGGGCCGGTCCGGCTCGTCCCGTTCGTCGCGCGCGTCAGCGAGACGCGTCGCGGGCCGAGCCCGGCCGCGATCGCGGCTCCCGACCCGGGTCGAGCGGTCCCGGCCGAGCTTCCCGAGCTGACGGCCCTCGTGGACGCCGCGGAGGAGGTCCTTCGGAGAGCCGCCGCGATCGGAGGCGGGAGCGGACCCGCTGTCGTCGTGATCCCGGAGAAGGGGAGCCCGAGTCATCGTCCAGGCCCAGGAGACGAGACAGCCGCATTCAGGAACGAGGAGCCGGAAAAGGCCCCCGGCAGGTGAGGAGACTAGGGAGGACGTCATGGGAATCCAGTCTGCATATCGTGATCGCGTCCGCTTCATCGCGTGGTCCGTCGTCATCGGGCTCGTCGTCCCGCTCTTCGTCCCGTGGGAGTCCGTACTGCCCGACGGCCCTTCACGGGCGTGGGCTCAACCGCTCTTCGACCTCGACGACCTCTTTTCAGTGCCCGACGGTGAGGAGCCGGACATCCTCAGACTCGACCTCTGGAATCGGAACTGGTACTTCGGCTGCGAGGAGGAAGCGGAAGAAGGCGACGATGTCGAGTCTCCGATCGAGGAACTCGTCCCAAGCCCAGACTCGACCTACTACTTCTGGCAGGGGCGTTTCGAGGGGGGAATCTCGTTCCGGAGTTTCCTCCAAACCGCCCAGCCGGCATTCGACACGCCGGACTCGCTCGACGATGCCAACAAGGTGTTTTACAAGACCGCCCCGATCACGACCCAGATCTGGTTCCCGGGCCCGAACGCGCGTCTCGGAGGCGGCTCGACCGACGTCTCGATGGAGGCGCAGCTCGCCGGGACGACGATCAAGCCGATCATCGTCATCTGCTCGGAAGACTTTTCCAAAGGGATCCTCGCCGGGGGCTACGAACTGGACGTGGGCCCGGACGACGACGAGGCGATCCTCGTCGGTCGCTACCTCGCCTCGAGGGGAGCCGTGGTCGTCCGGTGGCTTCAAGGGGACTACATCTCGCCCGGCGGGGGGACGGACGATCCGCTCTGGACGCAGTTCGGCTTCGCCGGCGAGTCCGGGTTCGCGACGCTGACGCGCGACTGGCTCCTGCGCTTCAGCGGCTTCGACGACGGCGTCACGGGGCCCATCGAGGGGGATGGCGGTCTGTCCCTCAGCGACGCCCGGCTCGACTTCCGGTTCGCCCTCGCGCAGGGCGCGATCGTGACGGGGACGTTCGTCAAGGACTTCGTCAGGACCTGCTTCGACCAGTTCGACGAGGGGGCCGGGCTCGACGCGGCCGACGCCGAGGCCTGGATCTCGCGCGCGAAAATGTTCTACGCCGGCGGATCGAAGGACGGCCTGGCCTCGATGACCGCCGCGGCGGCCGACTATCTGAACACGATCGGTCTCCGAGCCGGCGGCGCGCAGGCGTGGAACTTGGGCTCCGAGGACCTCACGGAACTCAGCACGTTCTCGCGTTACGGAACGGACTGGAGGGAACGGGGCGATCCGTACGAGTCGGAGGAGGAGGAGGAGGAGAAGGGCGGCGGGCGCCCGATCTTGAGCAACGCCTTCCAGGGGAAGCGGTTCTTCCTCTCGGCCTTCGCGGAGGTGTCCGCCCCCACCTACGCGGATCTCTACGTTCCGAGCCAGCACGCGTCCCGCTTCGAGTCCATGCTGATCATGGACGACGTCGGGACGCACGACGCGAACTACTCGCTCCCGGCGGGCGAGAAGTGGTGGCGGGGCTTCGATGGCCTCAACGAGGCGGATCCCGAGGACTGGGTACTCTACGAATCGGAGGGGGAGGACATCCTCGACGTCCGGCGCGTCCGCAACATCAACCGGGACCACGGAGGAAAGACCCCGCTCGACAGCGTCCAGATCAACGCCCTCATCGTCTTCGAGGGGGACCTTTACGCCGCGGGCCTCTTCGGAGTCGGAGCTTTACCGGCGGAGAATCGCGTGGCCAAATGGGATGGGTCGGGGTGGATCGGCGTCGCTTCGAGCCTCAACGGTCCCATCCACGCGCTGGGGGTCGCCGGCACGACCGCGGCGCTCTACGTCGGCGGAGCCTTCACGACGGCCGACGGAGGAGAGACAAGCGTGCCGTACATCACGCGGCTCGAGTCGGACGCCTGGGAGACGCTTCCCGGCGAGGACGCCCTCGACGGCCCGGTCCGGGCGCTCCTCGCGCACGACGACCTCCTCTACGTGGGCGGCGACTTCGAGCATCTCGGGACGGACGGCGACTTCGCGCACGTCGCCGCGTACGACCCGGACTTCGACGACTGGGCTCCGCTCCACGAGGGAGTG